>OMDA01001038.1_pt1 | contig 11780 bp, 7 predicted proteins | sample 1645141 | NCBI WGS metagenome assembly OMDA01 (sample SAMEA103958151, study PRJEB25191) | human gut metagenome | reverse complement strand
TTCCACGACTATAAGGAGCCGCTGTTCTGGATCCATCTGAACATGGACTATCCGTTCAACTTAAAGGGTATTCTCTACTTCCCGAAGATCAATACCGAATATGATTCCATCGAAGGAACCATTAAGCTTTATAACAATCAGGTATTTATCGCAGATAACATTAAGGAAGTTATTCCGGAATTTTTAATGCTCTTAAAGGGTGTGATCGATTGTCCGGATCTTCCACTGAACGTTTCCCGTTCCGCTCTGCAGAATGACGGATTCGTAAAAAAGATTTCCGAATACATCACCAAGAAGGTTGCCGACAAACTGATCGGTATGTGCAAGACCGAAAAAGAAGCCTACGAAAAATATTGGGATGACATCAGTCCATTTATCAAATACGGCTGCTTAAAAGATACAAAATTCTGCGATAAGATGAATGATTACATTCTCTTCAAGGATATCAATGATAAGTATCAGACTCTGCCGGAACTCCTCGTTCCAGTAGAAGACGAAAAGAAAGAAACTGATGATTCCAAGGCTGATGATGCTGCAACAGCGGAAAGCAAGACCGACGATGCTGCAGAAGAAAAAGAGCCGGAACGCAGCACAATTTACTATGTAACAGATAAGGTACAGCAGGGTCAGTATATCAAGATGTTCAAAGAACAGAATATGAATGCTGTAATCTTAGACCATAACATCGATACTTCATTCATCACACAGCTTGAGCAGAGAAACGAACATTATCAGTTCAAACGTATCGATGCAGATGTCACAGATGCGTTAAAGAGTGATGATACTGCAGATCTCACCGAAGAGACTACTACACTCTCCGATCTGTTCAAAAAGACTTTGAATAACGATAAGCTTACTGTAAAAGTAGAATCTTTAAAAGATGCAGATGTTGCTTCCATCCTTACCCTTTCCGAGCAGGGAAGACGTATGCAGGATATGATGAAGATGTATGCTGCCGGTGGCATGGGCGGTATGGATCCAAACATGTTTGCAGCAGACCAGACACTTACCCTGAATGCAAACAATGCACTGGTAAAATATCTGTTCGAGAACAAAGATGGCGAGCACGCTTCTATGTTTGCAGAGCAGCTGTATGATCTGGCCATGCTTTCCAACCAGCCATTGTCTGCGGATGCAATGAGTAAGTTTGTAAAGAGAAGTAATGAAATTATGTTGTTACTCACAAAATAAAATGTGTCACAAAAAAATGGACTATGCACTTTAATTGGTGCGTAGTCCATTTTTTGTTTTATGTAATTTCATAATGTAGTTCACAATGATCGCCACAATACTTCCGATTGCAATTCCGGCAAACACATCCGTCGGAAAATGCACGAAGTTATACAGGCGTGAAAATGCGATCAGCGTTGCAACTGCAATTGCTGCTGCCCCCACCTTTTTGTGATAGAACCATATGGTTACTGCTGCCGTGAAACTATTCATGGAATGCCCGGACGGGAATGAATAATCACTCGGATTCTTGACAAGCAGTGTTACGGTCGAATCGATCCAGCAGGGACGCTGTCTGCAAACGAGGTTCTTTAAGATTCCGTTTCCGATCACCAGTACGACAAGCATGGAAATGATCATCTGTACACCACATCTTCGCGTCTCTTTTTTTATCAGGCAAATGACCGATATGATAATCCACAGGATTCCTGCATTTCCCAAAGCGGATAATCCTACCATGATCGGGTCAAGAACCGGATTATGAATCTGCTGCATAGCGTAAAGCCAGTCAAACTCCCAATTCATCTATCAGTGTCCTTTCGTTTTACTATTCCAGGGTACCATTTATTCAAAGTATCTATCGTAGGTTTCAAAGAAACTGTCTGTTGTAAAGGACTGCATATCATCTAATTTGACCTCATCCCACAAGCTGTCATTTAACTGGAACGATGCGGAATCTACAAATTTCTGATATGCATCTTCGAACTGTTCTTTCTCCCGCTTTGTCCGAATCGTATCTTTGTTCTTTTCGGTTAGTTCTTTTTCCATCTTGTTCAGACACTTAATAAAATAATAGCCTCCATCTACCTTTATCATATCAGAGCATTCATCATTATTAAGATTGAACGCAATATCTTCCACTGCTTTTGGATATTCCCCTCTTGCCACGGTCCGGTCAACCTCACCGGAACGGTTGTAGTCCTGTGCCACAGTGGCGAATTCCGTTCCTTTCTTTAATAAGTCCTGCACTGTGCGCGCTGACTCCTCATCTGTCGCAAAAATCTGCTGCACATGAATTACTCTGGCTTCGTCATCGCTCACTTCCTCGTCCACACCTTCCGTCAGTGTCTTATAGAGTTTTTCTGCAAGCGCATAATGTTCATATGCCGTAACAATATCTTTCTCTTTGACATCCATGTAAGACTTTTCTTCATTGGAAAGCGAATCATAATAAGATTCTGCCGCAGATTTTACCAGCTTTTCTTCTTCATCGGTCAGACTCATCTTCTTCTGCTGCGCAATCATATCCATACAGTAGATTCTTGCCAGTTCCTGTAATGTCACATCCTTGACATAATCCTCCAAAGAATCACTGCCGAAATCATATGGTTCTAAATCCATGCCATAAGCACGTCCGTACAGATTCCGGTAATTGCACATATACAGCTTGGCATATTTTAATTCGCATTTGTTATTATTTATCTGAAATACTGTTTTATGGCTGTGCAACTGTATGGTTTCCAATCGAATCTGTGTGTTTCCTACTGTACATCCCCCCAGATTGGATGACAGCAATCCCACAATTGCCAGTACACAAATCGCCTTACTTTTCTTCATATGCCTTCATCTATCCTTCTACGATCAGGAATCTTCCACTCGGAAGTGCAAATACTTCACTAGCCTCAAGGATTTCGTCATCGCTCATTCCTGCGATATCCATTCCTGCCTCATCAAAATAATCTTTAACATCTTTGAGGTTGTCGCATACGACTGCCATACAATCCTCTAAAAAGTTCTCTGCCTCTTCCAATGTATCTGCTACATTCTCCGGAAAAAGCTGCTGCTGATTCTCTAAAAAATAATTTAATACCTCATCATCATATTCATACATAATATCGCCCTCCTGTTTTGATATTTCTTTTATTTTCAGAACTTGCGAATCGTTCCCTTGTATTCGTATTATACCTGACAACGGTTTCTCCTACAACCGTAATTTCATGATTAAAAGGGAAAGGTACCATTTCACTCTATCGGTATTCCCAGATGCTGACTCCGAGCTTTTGCAGTTCCTGGTACAAACGCGCCACCGGAAGTCCTACCACATTGTTATAATCGCCACGTATCTCCTTAATATGGATAGCAAAACGCCCCTGTATTCCATAGCTTCCCGCTTTATCCATCGGATCACCGCTTTGAATATAACGGTCAATCTCCTCTTCTTTTAATGGATACATACAGACATCCGTCTTTTCAAAAAAGCAGTGTTCTCCGGTTCGACCTTCTTTATCAATGAACACAAATGTCACACCCGTATAGACACTATGCGTTTTTCCGGATAACATCGTAAGCATCCGCCTGGCATCTTCCTCATCTTTTGGTTTTCCAAGAATCTGATTCTCATAGGCAACTACTGTATCCGCTCCGATCACAAGAATATCCTGTGGGGTTGCAAGATCGGCATGCTGTTCATTATAAATAAGTACTCCGTAAGCTACTTCCTCTGCTTTTTGCCGGGACAATTCCATAACGACCGCCGACGGATCCGTCTCTGTGATTACTTCCTCTCCCTTTGCCGGACAGATTACAAACTCTGCCCCGATCTGTTCTAACAATTCTTTTCGCCGCGGCGATGCCGACGCCAAAATCATCTGACTCATATACGTACTACCTCCTGTAAGTGGAAAGAATAGAGTAAACATTCCTCCGCTTCTTTATGCACCGTTTCATTGGAAAAAACACGGCTTAATGCATCCGCGTACAGGCGCAACTGTGTCTCATAACGCATGACAAGTTCTTCGCCCTTTTTGATGCGGTCTGTTTTATAGTCCAGCAAAATAATATTGTCTTCTTCCATCCAGAACACATCAATGATTCCCTGTACGAGCACATCCTCATGTTGCATAACGAACGGTTTTTCCCGATACAGTTCCCCTTTGCACGCTGCTTTTGCCATACGCATGGCAACCGGGCTTTTTACAAAGCCTTCAATCGTTGCAGGAACAATCAGGTTATAATATTCTTCCATCAGCTCACCGGATGCTTTCATCCGATCCAGCTGTTCTGCCACAAACTGCTGCACTGCTTTTGCATCCGTTTGATCGATTTTGGCCAAAGCCATAAAATCCAGACACTCCATCACACGATGCACTGCCGTTCCACGAAGTGCACCCGGATTCACCAGCGATACGGTAGTCTCTTTTTCGTCCCCTTCTCTGGCAAAATCCGGCACATAAGATTCATGTTCTTCCAGCAGGAATTCCGGCACCTGCGCTTCACCCTCCGTCTGATCGTACTGTAATACCATGGAAGCATGCTTTAATTCCGAAACCGAATATTTGCTTTTGCGTCCCGCCTGGCTTTTATAAGGATATTCGTAGGAAAACAGTTTCTCATACTTTTGCACATCCTCAAGATTAGCATTCTGTATATGCGCCATAAGCTCCTGATAATCCATCTGCTTTTCTGCAACTTCTTTTACGGTCTCCCAGACAATCTCCCTTGGATCCGTCCATGTAATCGTGTACTTATCCGGATAAGACAGCATTGCCGGCAGTACCCAGTCCAGATAACTGGCAGCGCCCACACGCTCACGATAACCAATCGGTTTCTTCGGAATTGTGTTTCCGGTGTATTTTCCTATCGTCTTTTCCCCGTCCTTAATTACACCTGTGAGGATCAGTTTCTCCTTTGCACGGGTCAGTGCAACATACAGAACACGAAGTTCCTCTCCGAGATTTTCCCTGCGCAGATTGTCTGCGATTGCCGAACGGAAGAGGCAGTTTTTCTTTACCTTGGGCTTACCGGAAATCTCACAGATTCCCATACCAAGATCCGGATGCACTACCAGTTTGTCATTGGTATCCATCTGATTAAAATGTTTTGCCATGCCCGATACAAACACAACCGGAAATTCCAGACCTTTACTTTTATGGATTGTCATAATGCGAACAACATCCGCATTCTCTCCGGTCGTATCCGCCTCACCATAATCGATCTCGTATTTCTGCAACTGATCGATATACCGCACAAAATGAAACAGTCTGCGATAACTTGTCTTTTCATAATCCACCGCCTTTTCAATCAACATCTGCAGATTGGCCCCCCTGCGGTCTCCGGCAGGCATCGCCTGTGCATAATTGCCGTATCCGGTCACCGCCAGGATCTTTTGTATCAGTTCATGAATCGGCAAATCCCGTTCCTGACGCAGGCTGGAATAATTCTCATAGAATTCTGCCAATGGACCTTCCGTGGCTTCCTGCATCTGTTTTAATGCGGCTGCTGCAAACGAAACCGTCGGATCACTGACACGGATCTGGGCCAGTTCTTCCTCATCCAGTCCCACAATTGGAGATTTCAGTACAGCTGCCATCGGAATATCCTGATACGGATTATCCAGGATTCTTAAGTAACTTAATATCGTCTGCACTTCGAGTGCAGAAAAATAGCCGGTAGAAGTTTCTACATGTGCCGGGATGTCATGCTCCCCTAACACAGACACAAAATCCGTTCCCCAGTTCTTCAGACTACGAAACAGAATCACGATGTCTCCATATCGTATGGGTCGAAGCTGTCCACTCGCTTTGTCCACGACTTTCTGGTGCTTCATCAGCCATTGGATTTTCGTAGCTACCATGTGCGCTTCCATCTGCTTTTTGTCCAGATTCTCCTGCTCCTTAAGCATGTCATCCGCCTCATCGAGAAGCAGAAGTTCCGCCTGCATATCGGCATTGGCCGGATAGGACGCTCCGCAGTAAAGTGCCGCATCGTCATCATACGTTACACGTCCCAGATCCGGGCTCATGATTTTATAAAAAACGTCATTGCAGAAATCCACAACTTCCTGTCTGCTTCGGAAATTCTGATGCAGATCAATGCGCTGCTGTCTGGCATCCGCTGTCGAAAAAAGCGCATATTTTCCCATAAACAGTTCCGGACGGGCAAGTCGGAAGCGGTAAATGCTCTGTTTGACATCTCCAACCATAAACATGTTGTGACCGCCCTCTTCATGTCTGGAGATTGCCGTCATAATTTCTTCCTGTACCTGGTTACTGTCCTGATACTCATCAATCATGATTTCTTCAAAATGTCTCCGGAATTCCTCTGCCGTATGCCGACACTTTTTTGTCTTATCATCCTGGCGGTGCGCTTATCATCCACAAGAATCTGCAACGCAAAATGCTCAATATCCGAGAAATCCACGATACGCTTTTTACGCTTTCCCGCAGCCATTGCTTTGGCATACAAAATAGAAAGCTCCACCAGTTCTCCGGCAATCGGCTCCAAACGGGTTACCTGCTCTAACAGCAAGTTCAGATTCATGCCAAAATACTTTGTTTTTATCGTTTCAATCTCTTTTTTGATCGCATTGCGCGTTGTCTGAACGGTTTCCTTCTTGATCGGATCCCCTGTAAATTTCCGGATAGCAGACAGATTGCCAAATTTCAGTCCAGTAAAAAAAGTCTGCATCTGCTCATAATCCGCACAGGCATCCACATCTTCCAGCAATTTGATATCCTGCTCAATGGTTGTCGCGTATGCAGACGGACCATCCTCTGCCAATGCCAGATGCATCAGATGTTCCAACTGCATCTTCATATCCGAAACCAGCTGTCTGACATGCGTTACGATTTCCTGTATCATCTGTGTCTGTTGCAGTTCTTCTTTATTTTTCACCTGATACGGTGCAACAAGTCCTTCCATCCATTCCAGCGGCCACGGACTGCTCAGTGAAATATGATAAATCTTACTTACCATATCCCTTACCGCCTGATCACTCCTCTTACCGGCATAAGCATCGATCAGATGCAAAAAGCTTTCCGCCTGATTGGCATACTGTCCCTCAAACACTTCCTGCATAACATCCTGTTCTAAGAGTTTCATTTCCCCCTCATCCGCAATGCGAAAATTCGGGTCTAAATTAATCTCCTCAAAATGATTCCGCACAACAAACAGGCAGAAACTGTCAATCGTTGTAATCATGGCATTGTGTAATAGTGCAGACTGGCGGCGCAGGTGCATATCTTCCGGATACTGCTCGCACTGTGCCTCTATGGCGGCTCCGATTCTCTCCCGCATCTCCGCTGCCGCTGCTTTCGTAAATGTCACAACAAGCAGACGGTCAATATCTACCGGATGCTTCTTATCGGTAATTCTTTGAATGATTCGCTCGACCAGCACGGCCGTCTTTCCCGAACCGGCGGCAGCAGATACGAGAATATCACGGTCACGCAGATCAATTACTTTTTGTTGTTCGGTTGTCCACTTCATGATTTCCTCCTACTCCTGTCTCGCCAGATCCGTTTCCATATGGTCGAATACATCATCCTTTGACAGATTTTCCATGTGACGGTATCCATATCCCGGAATCTTTCCACCGATACCACACACACTGGCATACGGACAGTAATTGCAGCTGCACTCCGTCCCGTTCTGATATGGATTTACACTTACATCGCCCGTATAGATCTGCTGTCCCTGTCTTTTTATTTCCGCTGTGACATACCGCTGGATCAACGCAAATTCGTCCGTGGTTGCCACATGGGAACGTGCCATGGAAATTTCTCCTGACTTCTTTAATTCTACCGGAATTACTTCTGATTTACCTTCAAAATCAGCATCCATGCCACGGTAAATCGTTTCATCAGCATTTACCAGTCCATCCGGGCGAAGTGCCATAAGAAGCGCATGCTCCGCCTCGCTTTCGCTTATGTTTTCCTCTGTTTCAAGTACCGGATCATCGATGTGATAATACAAAATGCCGCCCGGAATAATTTCTTTTTTCGGATGCTTTTTGTCTGCCAGTTCCATCGCGGCATTCATATATACGACCAGCTGCAACTGCAGACCCTGGTAAATTTTGATCAGATCAAATCTGGTGTTGCCTGATTTATAGTCAATGACTTTCACGCAGAGTTTCTGTTCGTCTTCGTATGTGTCCAACCGGTCAATCCGTCCGGTCAGACGCATCTGCACGTCGTTTGCCAGCTCATATTCCAATGCGGCAGATTGTTCCAGCTCAGAAAACCGGATTTCAAAATCCGTCGGCACAAACGCGCCCGCCCGCACCTGCTTTGTCAGTGCCCATACCGTCTGATCAAAAATATCCTTCATGCGCTTTGTCTGATGCATATTCTGTGCAGAATCAGAAAGACTTGCATTTGGATATCCTTCCAAAGCCTCATCCATCGCTTCTGCCGCCATAAGACATCTCGCTTCATCCGGTACGCCGAACCAGTCATACTCCGATGCCTCTAACTTCCGGCTGTACCTCTCCAAAGCCTCATGGTAAAGATTACCCATGTCCACGCTCTCAAATCCAGCTGTCTCCCGCTCACGAAGCTGCAAGCCATACTGCAGATAATGCGCATAGGCACAGGCTGCAAAACGTTCTAACCGGGTCACACTTCCTTCGAGTCTCCTGCCGTACAGAGCGCGCGCCACCGCCTGACTGATTGGTGTATTTTTATAACAACAGTATGCCGCTGTCAAAAGCCCGGTAATCTTTTCATTTTCCGTCTCATCCGTATCCATGAACCACTTCGCCAGAGCAAACCATGCCTCGTCTTTCTTTCCATGAATCAGATAATCTGCTGCCGCCTCTTTTGTATAGAAATCATCTGCCGCCTCAATCTCCTCATATTCCTTAAGTTCCAGCTTCGGAAAAATTCTTCGTATGACAGCCACAAGATACGAAGGACGCAGCGCTTTTCCTTCCCTGTCAATTCTTGCATAACTCATATACAGCTGCCGAGACGGTTTTGTCAGATTGCGGTACAGATAAAAACGCTGGATAAACGCCTGCTCACGCGCCCCGGGTGCAAGCTCGATATCGCTCTCTAAAAGCATCTCTCTTTCATATTCGGAGATAATGCCGCCGTGATTGCTGCTTTTTGGAATAAGCCCGTCGTTCACACCTACAAAAAACAGAATCTTTACATGATTCAATCGTGTTCGTTCAATATCACCAATCGTGACACTGTCATATCCAGGCGGAATCACTGCAACGGAAGCAGCCGATAATCCTGCATCAAGAACTTCTGTAAACGATTCTGCATCCAAAGGTTCCTGCCCCAGCAGCAGATTATATTTTTCCAAAAGGTGCATGACAATTTCAAAAATCTGTCCGTACTCCTTCGATTTCGTCTGCTCATCTGCTTCCAGGAGTTCCTGCTCTCTCTGCCATAACTGTTTCTCCACATCCAGTCTTACCAGTAACTGGTATAATGCCAGAACGCCATCCGATACGCAGGCATCCTCTCTGGAAAATACTTCATACACAGGTTCTAATATGTCTGCGACATTTTCCCGGATTTCATTGAGCTTTTCAAGATCATACATGGATTTCTGCCGCGGCATGCGAAGCCAGCGCTTGTTCCATGCCCCATGCCCACGGATTCCCGTAGCCACCAGATAATTGTCGCAGGCATCCAGGTCCTCCTGTGTAATCGCACAGAAGCCACACCGCAAAAAGCGCATCATCGCTTCATAGCTGTAATTACCGGTTATAATTTCAAGCGTTGCACGGATAAACTCGATAAACGGATGAAACAGTACTTCCTTTGTGGTATCCATAAAATATGGAATCTCATATTTGGTAAACAATGGATCAATATAACTCTGATATGTCTCAACCGAGCCTGTCACAACCGCGATCTCACGGTAGCGGTATCCCTGCCGTACCAGACGGTTAATTTCCCTTGCAACAAGCGTAAGCTCATCCTTCGGGGTACGCACCGCTGCAAGGTGTATCTCTTCAACTTCTTTGTCCATTTTTTCGTATGGAGTTCGAAAAAGATTCTTTTCAAGAAATGCCAGTGCCGGCGCGTCACAAAATCGTTTTTTGTCACTGTCCGCCAGTACGATCGGTTCTAAAACCGGAATATGTAATCCATCCGCCATTTTGGAAAGTACATGAATGGTCTTCTTCGACATATCGAACAACTCTTCACTTCCCATACTGTGGTAAAAATCTTCTCTGGCATCCATGGTAAGTGTAATAAGAATACGATCTGTCACCTGAAGAAGTTCCTGCATGAGCTGATTCTGCACCGGCGTAAATCCGGTAAATTCATCAAATACCAGAACACTGTCGCTTAAAATTTCAGAGTCTTTTGCCATTGAAGCAAGTACCGACAAAATTTCTTCATCCGTAATATAACTTCCCTGCATAAAAGTCTCAAACGCACGGTACATTACGGAAATATCACGCAGCTTTGCCGAAAGGACCGGAGAAATTCCAGCTTTTTGCGTAATTTTTTCCAGCTGCTCCCAGGTAATGTTGTACTGCATAAATTCTGAGATCAATGATTTGACCTCTCCAATATATCCCATGCGGTTCATATTCGGACGCAAAACAGTCAGATTTTCTTCCTGCTCACTCGCCAGCTTGCGAAGCACAAGATTCTTTCCAGTCTCTTCGAGCACCTGAATATCGGTTCTTCCCATCTCGTCGAATACACGATATGCCAGTCTTTTAAAACTGAGGACATCGATATTCATAATGGCATGATTCGGCGCAAGTTCAACCAGTTTCTGCTGCGTCTGCATCGTAAACTGTTCCGGAACGATCACGAGATAATTTTTCTTCGGATGCTCCCCCGCCTGTGCCACGATCTGGCCGTATACATATTCGGTTTTTCCGCTTCCGGAACTCCCCAATACAAATTGTAACGACATTTTTCTTCTCCTTTATGTCCGCTTTTTCCCGTATTTAATAAATCTGGGCAAAAATAATGGAAACTACTACCGTAAGTAAACCGGATACCGCTATGGAAAGGCTACTCATTGCGCCTTCGATCTCCCCCATCTCCATAGCCTTGGCGGTACCCATCGCATGGGATGCCGAACCGATTCCGATACCTTTCGCAACCGGATCTGTAATATGGAACAATTTGCAGATCGACTCAGCAAACATGTTCCCGATCACACCTGTCACAACGATGACCGCAACGGTAATGGTCACAATACCCCCAAGTTCCTCCGAAAGTCCCATACCGATTGCTGTAGTAATGGACTTTGGTAAAAGTGTAACATACTGTTTATGATCTAACTGGAAAATCAATGCAACCGCAAGCACACATAACGCAGATGTCAGCGCACCAGACAAAATTCCCGCAACAACGGCTTTCCAGTTCTTCTTAAGCGGCTCGATCTGTTCATAAAGCGGCACCGCAAGTGCTACAGTCGCCGGGGTCAGAAAATACGATAAATACTGTGCACCGCTCTCATATACATTATATTTAATATGAAAAGCAAGAAGAAATACGATGATCAACGCGATAGAAATCAAAAGCGGATTAAAGATTGCCATTTTAAACTTCTTTTTCAGGATCAGACCGATCTCATAGGCGATCAGACTTATCATTGCTCCGAAAAATGCGGAGTTTTTTATGAATTCCATCATTTTTCAGTTCCTCTCTTTCCCATACGGATCACTCCCTGTGTTACTTTTCCTGTTACGACCATTACGATCACCGTGCTGATAAACGTCATGATGAGAACCGGTACACAGATCGGTTTCAGAGTACTCCAGGCTGTGATCAGTCCCGCACCAGCCGGCACAAACATCACCGGCATGATCTCAACCAGAAAATCTGCCGCACCTTTGACCT
>OMDA01001029.1_pt1 | contig 11963 bp, 10 predicted proteins | sample 1645141 | NCBI WGS metagenome assembly OMDA01 (sample SAMEA103958151, study PRJEB25191) | human gut metagenome | reverse complement strand
ACCCTCTTTGTGCTGTGCAACAGGAATGAGGGCAACCTGAATAGGAGAAATCTTCGGCGGAAGAACAAGACCGTCATCATCAGAGTGAACCATAATGAGCGCACCGATCATTCTTGTAGAAACACCCCATGATGTCTGATGCGGATAATGAAGCTTGTTGTCCTTGCCTGTGTATGTGATGCCAAAGCTCTTTGCAAAGCCGTCGCCGAAGTAGTGTGATGTACCGCCCTGAAGAGCAACACCGTTGTGCATCATCGGCTCGATTGTGTAGGTTTCTTCGGCACCTGCGAACTTTTCTTTTTCTGTCTTTCTGCCGATTACTGCCGGAATAGCAAGAGTTTCCTTGTAGAAATCAGAATAAACATGTAACATTCTGAGAGTTTCTTCTCTTGCTTCTTCTTCGGTTTCATGCATTGTATGACCTTCCTGCCAGAGAAATTCCGATGTACGAAGGAACGGACGAGTTGTCTTTTCCCATCTTACAACGCTGCACCACTGATTGTAGAGCTTCGGAAGATCACGGTATGTGTTGATAATCTTTTTATAATGTTCACAGAAAAGAGTTTCCGATGTAGGACGAACGCAAAGACGCTCCTGAAGCTTTTCCTGACCGCCTATAGTAACCCATGCACATTCGGGAGCAAAGCCCTCAACATGGTCTTTTTCTTTCTGTAAAAGACTTTCGGGAATAAACATAGGCATATAAACATTCTCGTGACCTGTTTCTTTGAAACGGCGGTCAAGGTCAGCCTGAATATTTTCCCAGATAGCATAGCCGTAGGGGCGGATAACCATACAACCCTTTACGCCCGAATAGTCAACGAGCTCAGCTTTTTTAACGATGTCGGTGTACCATTTTGCAAAGTCCTCATCTCTGCTTGTGATAGCTTCAACCATTTTTTTGTTGTTTGCCATTATATTCCCTCCGTAAAATAAAATTTTACTTATTTTTTAACATATTTTTTTGCATTTTCAAAATACCGAATACACGGCTGTCATAACATCTATAACATTACTATTATACACTAATTCTTTTATTTTTCAACCTTTTTGATACAGCCTGAATTTTTAAATTTTCAGCCTTTTCAATATACACTAAATCTGCAAATTTTCAACCTTTTTGAGCAAAACAAAAAGAGGCCGTAAAAACGACCTCTCAAAAATTAAGTGCGAAAAAACAAGAGCAAATTATGAGTTAGCCTCGATGTAAGAAACGAGTGAACCAACTGTCTTGATGTTTTCGATTTCCTCATCGGGAACTTCAACCTCAAACTCGTCTTCGATTGACATAAGAAGGTCAACAACATCGAGTGAATCTGCGCCGAGATCTTCCTGAAGATCTGTGTCGGCAGTAATCTTATCCTCTTCAACATCGAACTGTTCAGCAAGAATTGCCTTAACTTTTTCTAATACCATTAATAATTCCTCCCGGTAAAAATATTGATTGTCCAAAGTAAATTATAGACAAAAGCACTTAGTTTATGCTACAATGGTATGAAAGCAAACGGATTGCTTCACTTCCCTTATATTATTGATTATTTACCCCTTTGTCAATATATATTTGAATTTTTTTGAAAAATTTCTGATTTTTGCATAAATAATTTCTTTTAAGTTTATTTCTGCATAGCTAAAAATATGAACCTCGGAGGTATTTTTTTATTATGGAAACCAAGAAATTTGCCGTAATCGGTCACCCAATCGGTCACACAATGTCACCGTTTATACACACAAGACTTTTTGAACTTCAGGGCGTCAAAGCTGAATATACAAAGCTTGACATTGCTCCCGAAAATCTTGAATATGAATTTAAAAATACCCTTTCAAAACTTGACGGATTTAACATTACAATTCCGCATAAGCAGGCAGTCATTCCGTTTCTTGACGAAATTGACGCAAAGGCCGAGATGTACGGCAGTGTGAACACGGTTTCAAACAAAAACGGCATTTCAAAAGGTTACACAACAGATCCGGACGGATTTTTAAAGGCTCTTGATGCGGCAGGAATTATGCTTAACGGCAGAATCGTAATCATCGGCTGCGGCGGCGTTGCAAGAACAATGGCATATGAGGTTGTTCTCAAAAAACAGCCCCTTCTCTTTGCCGTAAGAAAAGAGGATTTGAAAATTGCCGAGGCTTTATGCGATGAAATCAGAAAAACAGTTGCAGGCTGCGATGTAAGCTTCTGCCTTATTGACGAACTTTCGGGTGACATTGATGTGCTTATCAACGCAACTCCTATCGGAATGTTTCCTAAAATTGAAAATCAGCCTGTAAGCGACAGTGTAATAAACCGTTGTGCAAATGTATTTGACGCTGTTTACAATCCGCTTGAAACAATGCTTGTTAAAAAGGCAAGGGCAAACGGTGCAACAGCCGAAAGCGGAATGGCAATGCTCGTATGGCAGGCAGTTGTTTCTCACGAACATTGGGACGGCTCTGTTTATGACAAGGGCGACATTGCTCAGCTTTGTATCGACTCTGCAAACGAGCTTGAAAAGAATTTCTGATGAACGGAGAAATTTAAAGTGAACAACATAGTTTTATGCGGATTTATGGGTTGCGGAAAATCAACCGTAGGCAAAAACATTGCAAGAAAATCGGGAAGAAAATTCCTTGATATGGATTCATACATTGAAGAAAAAGCAGGAATGACAGTTTCCGAAATATTTGAAAAATACGGCGAAGAAAAGTTTCGTGATATGGAACATGATGCCTGTGTTGAGCTTGCAGGGCTTGAAGGTCTTGTAATTGCATCGGGCGGCGGTGCGTTTACATTCAAGAGAAATGTTGAGGCCTTCAAGGGCAAGGACAAAATTGTTTTTCTTGATGTTCCGCTGGGAATCATCAAAAGCCGTCTTAAAAACGACACAACAAGACCACTGCTTCAGCGTCCGGACAGGGACAGGGTTATGAAAGACCTTTATGACAGCAGATATCCGATTTATCATGCCGCTGCCGACATTGTGGTAAAGGGCAAAAATACGCCGTTAAAAACCGCTTTTGCGATAATCGACGCAGTAAGCGGAACAGATGTGGCTGAAAAACCGCATAAAAACGCTTGATTCTGCATTTATTCTATTGACTATCACGCTTTAAAGTGCTAAAATGACTAAAGAAATGTGACGAACTTCGATTCGTTTCGTCAAAAGTGAATTGAAAGGAAATTAAAGCAATGATTATAGTATTAAAACCGTCTGCAACAGAGGAGCAGATTACAAAATTCACAAATATGCTCAAAGAGAGCTATGATGTAAAGGTTAATAAGTGGGACGGTGTTCATTCAACCGTACTCGGTCTTATCGGCGATACAACAAAGATTGACATTGAGTATATTGACGCTCAGGACATTGTTGAAAATGTAAAGAGAGTTCAGGAGCCGTACAAAAAGGCTAACAGAAAGTTCCACCCCGACAATACAGTCATTAAAATCAATGACAATGTAACAATCGGTGACGGCAGTCTGCACATTATGGCAGGTCCCTGCTCTGTTGAAAGCGAGGAGCAGATTGTTCAGATTGCAAAGGATGTTAAAGCATCGGGCGCAACACTTCTCAGAGGCGGTGCATTCAAGCCCCGTACTTCACCATACGCTTTCCAGGGACTCAAGGCAGAAGGACTTGACCTTCTCAAAACAGCAAGAAGAGAAACAGGTCTGCCGATCGTAACAGAAATCATGAGAGCATCACACATTGATATGTTCGAGAATGTGGATATTATTCAGGTTGGTGCAAGAAATATGCAGAACTTTGAGCTTCTCAAGGAGCTCGGCAAAATTGACAAGCCTATCCTTCTCAAGAGAGGTCTTTCCGCAACAATCGAAGAATGGCTCATGAGTGCCGAATATATTATGGCAGGCGGTAACGATAAGGTTATGCTCTGCGAAAGAGGTATCCGCACATACGAAACATTTACAAGAAACACTCTTGATATTTCGGCTATCCCGATTATCAAAAAGCTTTCTCACCTTCCTGTTATTGTTGATCCGAGCCATGCATCGGGCAAGTCATGGCTTGTTGAACCGCTTGCAATGGCAGCAGTTGCCGCAGGTGCAGACGGTCTTATCATAGAGGTTCACAACGATCCGCCGCACGCACTTTCTGACGGTGCGCAGTCACTTACTCCAAAGCAGTTTGACGGAGTTGCAAAGAAGGTTTTCGGCTTAAAAAAGGCTGTTGACAAATTAAATTAAGATTTTTACTTTCGGTACGGTTTTTCAGCCGTACCGATTTGGAATTTAATTAACTTTACTAAAGAATACACAAACGGAGGCTAATGCAGTGAATATTGCAGTTGTAGGACTCGGAATTATCGGCGGCAGTTTTTGCAAGGCGATAAAAAAGTACACCGACCACCGTGTAATCGGTATCAACAGAACAAAATCTACTGCCGAAAAGGCTTTAAAAGAAGGTGCGATTGATGAAATCGGCACACATGAAAGCCTTGAAAACGCAGACCTAATTATCCTTTCAATGTATCCGCAGGCGGTTGTTGACTATGTTTCAAGGTACGGCGAACACATAAAAAAAGGTGCGGTTGTAACCGATGTTTCAGGCATCAAGAGGGCAATTTGTCCGCAGATGACAGAGCTTTCCGAAAAATTCGGCTTTGTTTTTGCCGGCAGTCATCCGATGGCAGGCAAGGAAACAAACGGTTTTGATGTTTCAGACGCCGACCTTTACAAAAACGCAAGCTACATTATCGTTCCGTGTAAGGCTGATAACAGCGTTGTAAATATGTTATCCGACTTTGCAAAATCAATCGGCTTTGGCACAGTAAAAATCACAACTCCCGAAGAACATGACAGAATGATTGCTTTCACATCACAGCTTCCGCATGTGCTTGCGTGTTCATATGTTTTAAGTCCGTGCTGTCCGAACCACAAGGGCTTTTCGGCAGGAAGCTACCGAGATGTTTCGAGAGTTGCAAACATAAATTCAACGCTCTGGAGTGAGCTTTTCCTTGAAAACAAAGATCCGCTCATTTCCGAGCTTGATATACTTATAGATAATATTACAAAAATTAAAGATGCAATAAGTGCCGAAGATGCCGACGCTCTCAAGGCACTTCTTGAAAAGGGCAGAGAGGTCAAACAGGCACTCGGAGAATAAAGAGGAAGGAGAACTTTTATGAAAACTATTCATGTTTCCACGGGAAGTCCCTATGACATTATGATTGAAAGAGGTATCCTTGATAATTGCGGCGAGATTATCAAAAAGCTTTCAAATGCAGAAAAAATCACTATTGTAACAGATACAAATGTTGCTCCGCTGTACAAATGGAGAGTTCTCAATTCTCTTTCACAGCAGGGTTATCAGACTACTGCCCATGTTTTTCAGGCGGGCGAGCAGTCAAAAAATCTTAACACAATCGCAGATATCTATGACACACTTGCAGATTTTAAGATGACAAGAAAAGACCTTATCGTTGCACTCGGCGGCGGTGTTACGGGCGATATGGCAGGCTTTGCCGCCGCAACATATCTGAGAGGAATCGACTTTGTTCAGATTCCGACATCTCTGCTTGCACAGGTTGACTCATCCGTAGGAGGAAAAACAGGTGTTGACATTGCACAGGGCAAGAATCTTGTCGGTGCATTCTATCAGCCAAAGGCTGTTTTGATTGATCCTGACACTCTTTCAACTCTTCCCGACCAGTTCATCACAGACGGTATGGCTGAGGTTATCAAGTACGGCTGTATCAAGGACAGCGAATTTTTTGAAATGCTTGCAAACGGCGACGCTCTTGAACACATTGACGATGTAATTGAAACCTGTGTAAAAATTAAGCGTGATGTAGTAAACCGTGACGAAAAGGAAGCAGGGGAAAGAATGCTTTTAAACTTCGGTCACACACTCGGTCACGCAATCGAAAAAATCTACAACTATACAGGCATCACACACGGTATGGCAGTTGCCGTCGGTATGGTAATGATGACAAAGGCAAGCGAAAAGCACGGACTTACCGAGGCAGGAACAGCATACAAGATTGAAGAAGTTTGTGCAACCTACGGCTTGCCGACTACCGATGACGCAAGCCTTGAAAAAATTGCCGAGGCGGCTCAGACAGACAAGAAAACTTCGGGCTCGTCAATCAATGTTGTTTTGCTTGAGAAAATCGGCACAAGCTTTACCAAGAAGGTTGCAATTTCCGATTTGCTCAACTTCATCACACCGTAACACGGTAAACATATTTTAATGAAAGGCTGTGGAAGTATGGCTTTGTCAACCGACAAAAGCAGTAAGCCGTATGTACGGTATCTTCCGTTTGTACCAAACGGCGAGGTGAACATTCCCCCGTCAAAGAGCGATGTTCACCGTGCAATAATCTGTGCCGCCCTCACAAGGGGCAAATGCACAATTGCACCCGTTGCTCTGTCAAATGACATCAAGGCGACAATCGGCGTGATTGAGGATATGGGATGCACCGCCTCAATAAAGGACGGAGTGCTGACTGTTGACGGTACAAATATTTTTAAAACAGATAATGTAACGCTTGACTGCGGCGAAAGCGGCAGTGCTTTGCGATTTTTCATACCCGTAGCCGCAGCCGGCGGTATTAATGCCACCTTTGTCGGTCACGGAAAGCTTCCCGAAAGACCTATCGGAATTTTTACGGAGGCTCTGCCAAAAGCAGGAGTAAAGTGTGAAACCGAGGGCGGTCTGCCGCTCAAAATCAGCGGTCGGCTTGAAAGCGGAACTTTTGAAATCCCAGGTAATGTAAGTTCGCAGTTCATTACGGGACTTCTGCTTGCTCTTCCGCTTGTTGAGGGCGACAGCGACATTGTGCTGACATCTCCGATTGAGAGCGTCGGCTACATAAATATGACAATTCACACTATGGCACAATTTGGTGTTGAAATTGAAACAACCGACAACGGCTGGCACATCAAGGGCGGTCAGTCATACATTCCGCATGATTACACAACAGACGGCGACTGGTCGCAGGCGGCTTTCTTTATGGTTGCAGGCGCACTCGGCGGAAAGGTGACTGTGAACGGCGTCAACAGAAATTCCGCACAGGGTGACAGGAAGATTGCCGAGTTGCTTGCACGGTTTGGTGCAAAGGTAACGCAGACGGATACTTCCGTAACCGTTGAAAAGGCAGAGCTTAATGCAATTGACATTGATGCTTCGCAGATTCCCGACCTTGTACCCGTGCTGACGGTTTGTGCCGCATTTGCAAAGGGAACAACCAGGATTTACAATGCCGAAAGACTTCGCATAAAGGAATGTGACCGTCTTACGGCAACCGCTAAGCTGATAAACGATCTCGGCGGTAAGGTGACTGAGTTGCCTGACGGACTTGTCATAGAGGGAATTGACACCCTCAAGGGCGGATTCTGTGAGGGCTTTAATGACCACAGAATTGTAATGTCGGCAGGTGTCTGCGCAGTAAGACTTGGTGGTGAAATTGAGTCAAGCTATGCGCTTTCAATCAACAAAAGTTACCCTGATTTTTACATAGATTATAATAATATTGGAGGTAAGGCGAATGTCCTCGACCTACGGTGATAAGATAAAAATTTCCGTTTTCGGCGAAAGCCACGGCAACGGAATCGGAGTTGTAATTGACGGACTTCCGGCAGGATTTGAGGTTGACTTTGACAGGGTTCTCACTCAAATGGCACGCCGTGCTCCGGGCAAGGATAAAACGGCAACTCCCCGAAAAGAAAAAGACCTTCCGAAGGTTCTTTCGGGTATGCTCGGCAACAAGCTGACAGGCGCTCCGCTTTGTGCCGTAATTGAAAACACTAACACAAAAAGCGGTGACTACGGCAATCTTCTCGACTGCCCCCGCCCCGGTCACAGCGACTACACAGCCTTTGTAAAATATAATGCGTCAAACGATATTCGCGGCGGCGGTCATTTTTCGGGCAGACTTACTGCGCCGATTGTTTTTGCAGGTGCTGTCTGCCGTCAGATTCTTGAATCAAAGGGCGTTAAAATTGCCGCCCATATCAGCAGTATCGGCAATGTTTCCGACAGCTCCTTCTCTCCGACAGAAATTGATGATGCACTCATTGAAAAGCTGAACAGCTCATCGTTTGCACTCATTGACGAAACTGCCGAAAAACCTATGAGGGATGCCGTTGAAGATGCCAGAATGGCACAGGACAGCATCGGCGGAACAATTGAATGTTGCGTAACAGGCATTGACGCAGGCTACGGTGAGCCGATGTTTGAGGGTGTTGAGGGCGTTATTGCCAAGGCTGTTTTCGGTGTTCCCGCAATTAAGGGCATTGAGTTCGGCAAAGGCTTTGAGCTTTCAACAATGAGAGGTTCGCAGTCGAACGATCCGTTTGAATACAAAGACGGCAAGGTCGTTACAACAACAAACAACTGCGGCGGTATTTTGGGCGGAATTACAAACGGAATGCCGATTATTTTCCGTGCCGCCGTAAAGCCTACACCGTCAATTTCACAACCGCAAAGGACTGTAAATCTTCAGACAAAAGAAAATGCAGAGCTTGTTATTCACGGCAGACACGATCCGTGTATTGTGCCGAGAGCAGTCCCTGTTATTGAGGCTGTTACGGCTGTTGCAATTATTAACCTTATGTGAGGTCTTTATGAGAGATTTAAAAGAAATCAGAAAAGATATTGACAAAATAGACAATCAGCTTATTGAGCTTTTTAAGCAGAGAATGGATTGTGCAAGGGATGTCGGCATCTACAAGCAGGCAAACAACATTCCCGTTCTTAACGAGGGCAGAGAGAATGAAATTCTTGATGCCGTTGAAGAAAAGGGAGGCGAATACGGCGCATCTGCAAGACTTCTCTACTCAAACATTATGGAGCTTTCAAGGGCGCTCCAGCACAACATTGTCGGCAGCGGCAAAGAGCTTAAAAGCGTTATCAACAATGCAAGCACGGATATTCCGTCAAGCGGAATCAAGGTTGCGTATCAGGGAATCAAGGGTGCTAACGGTCATGAGGCAACCTTAAGACTTTTCCCGAACGGCGAGGCTGTCAATTACAAAAGCTTTGCAGATGTATTTTCTGCCGTTGACAACGGCGAGGTTGCATTCGGTGTTCTTCCTGTTGAAAACTCAAGCGCAGGCTCTGTTTCGGCAGTTTATGACCTTATTCTCAAGCACCGTTTTTACATTGTAAAGGCACTCGATTTGCCGATTGACTACTGCCTTGCAGGTCTTAAACAATCTGCTTTTGAGGACATTGAAATCGTGTGGTCGCATCCGCAGTCACTTTCACAATGTGCGCAGTATATTGCCGACCACGGCTTTGATTCTGTTCCGTTCTCCAACACGGCAATTGCCGCCCGTGATGTTGCAAAGGAAAAGCGCCTCAATGTTGCGGCAATCTGTTCATACAAAGCGTGTGAGGAAAAGCTGTACATTCCCAAAGATGCGAACAGAATCAGCCTTTGTTTCTCGCTTCCTCATGTTACGGGATCGCTGTACAGCCTTTTGTGCAGATTCAATTCGCTCGGTCTTAACCTCACAAAAATCGAATCCCGTCCCCGTCAGGGCAGACAGTTTGAATATCTGTTCTACCTCGACTTTTCGGGCAATGTCAGAAGTGAAAATGTTATTGAACTTGTAAGTCAGCTTAGCGAAGAAATGCCCGAATTCAGCTTTTTGGGCAACTACGCAGAACCCGAGTTCCCGATTAAATAAACCGCACGGCGAGCCACCGGCAGCGTGTCGCTGCACCCAATTCGTGTAGATAGTTTGTAATGTTAAAAAACATTTATGCCCGAGCGTAGCATTGCAACCGTTCGCACAATGTTACAATTATTTTGTTCAATTTCAAAAAATTACACCCTTTCGGAATTTATCGAAAGGGTGTTTTTATGCTTAAACTATAAAATTATATTTAATCAGCCGTCAATTTCTACGAGAGCGAAGCTCTGCGGTGACATTGTTACTTTGCCGTCTGCAAATTCAGCGTTGCCGAGGGCATATACTGTTTTGCCTGTATATTTTGCGTTCATTACTGCACTTTCACCGAGGGGGTTGAAGTACATAACGAGGTTGCCTCTCTTGTATGCAAACGGAATTTTGCCTTCTTCATACATAAATTCAAGCTCACCGTTGCCTTTAAGGTCATCGTACTTGTGACGAAGTGCAATGATGTCTGTTACAACCTTGTAGATGCTGTCGGGATCGTCCTTCTGATTCTCAACAGTCGGAGCGTCGGCACTCTTATCAACTGCAAGATACGGTTCATCACTTGTTGAGAAACCGAGGTTCTTACCGCTGTTCCACTGCATAGGAGTACGGGAGCCTGTTCTTGAATAACCGCCCTCTTTGCTTACGATGCCTTTCTGATATCTCATGCCGATTTCATCACCGTAGTAGAGGAACGGAACACCCGGCATTGTGAAAATGAATGCATTCACAAGCTTGATAGCCTCTTTGTCAAGATATGCCGTAACTCTCGGCATATCGTGGTTGTTTGTCATAAAGCTGATGTAGCCGTTGTCCTTTGTCTTTTCGTAGTTAGGAAGATATTCGTCTGCAAATGCTTTGATATCACCCTTGCCGTTAGGATTGAAAACAGCCTGATCGCCGAATTCACCGTAGCGGAAAAGTCTGCTGTAGCCGTTTCCGTAGTGGTCAAGATAGAAGTCCATGTGGAAACCTGCATTGTTGATTGCTCTTTCGGGATTGCACCACTCAGCAACCATTGCGGCATTCGGATATTCCGTGTCGAGCATATCACGCACACCACGCCAGATTTTTGCCGTTGCAATTTTATCGTCATCATTCTTAACAAGTGAGTCAGCCATGTCAACCCTGAAACCGTCAGCACCCTTGTCAAGCCAAAAACGCATAACATCCTTCATAGCCTCTGCCGTTGCAAGACAGTCGGGATGATCACACGGCAACTGCCATTCGGGATGCGTGATTTCGTGGAAACCGTAGTTAAGAGCAGGCTGTGAGCTGAAGTAGTTTACCATATAGTTGCCGTCACGCTCGCAAAGTCCGCACATCATACGGTACTGCGGCGGTGCGTCCCATACGCTCTTTGTAAAGATGTAACGGTTTGAATATTCGCTCTTTGCGGCTTTTTTAGCCTCCAAGAACCATTCGTGCTGGTCTGATGTGTGACCGGGAACGAGGTCAAGAAGAATTTTGATGTCCTTTTTGTGAGCCTCGTCAAAAAGACGAACAAGGTCATCGTTTGTGCCGTAACGCTCTGCAACCTTCTTGTAGTTGCGAACATCATAGCCTGCATCCATAAAAGGTGAATCGTAAATCGGGTTGAGCCAGATTGCGTTGCAACCAAGGCCTTTTACATAGTCAAGCTTGCTGATGATACCCTCGATGTCACCAATTCCGTCACCGTTGGTGTCACAAAAACTCTGCGGATAAATTTCATAGAAAACAGCGTCATTAAGCCAGTTTGGCATAAAAATCATTCCTTTTGCTTTTTATTTTCTGTGGCTGTATCTTACGGCATCATTGTAGCATTAAATTGTTATATTGGCAACCTTTTTGTATTGCATACACAAAACCTGACAATTATGTGTGAAAAAACAGCCAAATTTTATTCCATTAATATTTACTTGCAAAAGTGCTTCGTTCATCATAATATGTAAACAGATGTATGTGTATCGGAGTTTAGGGGAGGGAGTATTTTGACTGTTGACAAACTCGGCGATAATAAACTGCTGATTAAGCTTGATGAATCGGATATGGTGAATTTTGAGCTTGATTTCGGAAAAATGAGCTTTAAAAACGAGGATAATCAAAAGGTAATTATCGGGCTTATGCGACTTGCCTGTTGCAGGGCGGGACTTGACACGAACGGTAAAAATGTGAAAATAGAGGCTTTTCTGCTCGGCGATGAATGTTGTATCCTTGTTACGGCAAATCCGAAAAAACGAAAATACAGGCTGAAAAAGTCCGACAGCGGTCTGTGCTGGAAAATGGCGAATGCGTCGGATTTTCTGAATGCGGTAGAGACTTTGTATCGCAGTAACATATGTTGCAGAAA
>OMDA01001015.1_pt1 | contig 12080 bp, 8 predicted proteins | sample 1645141 | NCBI WGS metagenome assembly OMDA01 (sample SAMEA103958151, study PRJEB25191) | human gut metagenome | reverse complement strand
CTACCCTACCGCCATCGGATATGAAACAAGCGACACACCAGAGGAGCAACAGCGCCAGCGCACGGCGTGGACAACGGTGCAGCGAGGACATGCCGTGGCCAACGGACTGCCGGTAGTGACAGTAAACCGCGTTGGCTTTGAGCCAGACCCATCGGGACAGACAAAGGGAATACAGTTCTGGGGCAGTTCGTTCGTTGCCGGTCCACAGGGCGAACTCTTCTATCAGGCTTCTGACGACGATGAGGAGAGTCTCGTTCTCGACATCGACCTCGGCCACAGTGAGCAGGTACGCCGTTGGTGGCCATTCCTGCGCGACCGCCGCATTGATGAATATGGCGACATAACAAAGAGGTTCATTGATTAGACAAGTGGATTACAACCAAGCAGTCATAAAAAAATAAAGTAAACGTCCTAATGACCGTTTTGGGTTATGCTATTTCATATTCCTGAACATACGTCAGGACGACACAGAATGATTGACAAAGTGTATTTACAAAGAACCAATTCAGACGACAAACCTTGGTCAGTAAGAGAAAATGAAGTACCTTTGCGCACTTGTAGTGACATAATGTTGGTATTTGACAATCCAGAAAAGATGAGAATATGGCAAGATCAACATGACCATACATAACAGAAATACCCAGAAAAAAACACAAGATAAAATAAGATATGAGAAAACTTACTTTGGCAGCCGCCCTTATGATGGCGGCAACGACGTTTGCTCAAGAAACGAAACAAACGCCATGGTTCAGTAACATCAAACTGTCGGGCTACGGTCTCGTGGAATACCAATACTCCGGCCAACAGGGCAACAAGTCGAACACTTTTGACCTGCGCCTGGTGAGAGTGTCGCTTGACGGGCGGTTGAAAGGTGACTTCTACTGGAAGGCCCAGATGCAGATAAATGGCAACACGACGAACAACGGCACATCGCCACGCCTCGTTGACCTATTTGCAGAATGGCAGAAATATCCATTCCTGAGAGTAAAGGCAGGACAGTTCAAATTGCCATTCACCTTTGAGAACCCCATGCACCCTATCGACCAGGGCTTTATGAGCTACAGCCAGAATGTGAGCTGCCTGTCTGGATTCTCCGACCGGTCAGGACAGCAGTCGAGCAACGGTCGCGACATCGGTATACAGTTGCAGGGTGATTTTCTGAATGTCGGCAAAGGCAGACCTCTGTTCCACTATCAGGCAGGAGTGTTCAACGGTCAGGGAATAAACCGCAAGGACGTTGACCAGCAGAAAACAGTGGCTGGCGGCGTGTGGGTGATGCCTGTAGAGGGAATGCGCATCGGAGTGTTCGGCCTGGAGGGTTCTTATGCCCGCAAATGGAGCTATACCGATGAGGCGGGACAGAAACACAGCGTGACAAAAAGCCTGCCGCAACACCGATATGCCGTGAGTGCGGAATACGTGACCAAGAGCGACTGGACTTTCCGTTCTGAATATATCCACAGCACGGGTGAAGGTTTCAAGACTTCCGACAACGAGAAGAACGCAGACCTTACGCTCAACGGCTATGGCAGCAAAGCCGATGGTGTGTATGCACTCGCCATCGCCCCTATCAAGAAGAAGAAAGCCCATGTGAAGGCACGCTACAACATGTATCGCCGCAACGGCGAATGGGACAAATCGAAGACTATGTATGAAATCGGCGCCGACTACAAGTTCTCTAAGAACATTGGAGTCACCGCCGAATATGTTTTCGTAAACGACCGCACACTGAACAAGCACAACTATAATATGGCAGACGTTCAGCTGCAGTTCAGATTCTGACGAAACGAATTACCAAGCAGACAAGCGAACAAGGATATTCCCATATTGTCATATTTATATCAAAGGACAATATCATTGTCTGCTTGTCTACTCGTCAACTAATTGAAAATCTTGTCTTTTGCCGTCACCTGTGTGGGCACTCCTGCCTTTCCGCCCAGATGACAGCCCGCGAACATAACGCCCTCTGTATTATCCATGCTGAGGGCGTTTTTCACTTCCTTTATATCCACATTCCGAAACATGACATCCGATATCGGTTTTGCCTCTGTACCCTGCAATATAATGCCTCCAATGCGCGCCTTGTCGCATCGGAGTCCGTCCACGAAGATGTTTCTGACCACAGAGAAGTGGGTATCGTCCATTCCCTCACCGGCATACATGCTCGTGACATAGAAAAGGTCTTCCACCTCGCCGAATTCACAGTTCCTGACATAAAGCCCTTCCACAAATCCGCCGCGGTTGGGATTCGTTTTCACGAAGATGCCGCGTTTGCAATATCCGGCATAGGTACAGTCTTCCACAAATACGTTTCTCACTCCTGCCGACATCTCGCTGCCTATCACCACAGCATGCAATCCCTTGAAACGGCAGCGGCGGATAATAATGTTCTCTGACGGAGAAGCCGCCGCCCATCCGTCATTGTCGCGTCCGCTCTTTATCGCCACATTGTCGTCGCCATTATTGAACGATACGTCTTCGACAAGTATATTTCGCGACATCTCCGGGTCTATACCGTCATTGTTCACAAGCTTGGCATCATAACGCAGCGATCGGCATATGATGTTCTCACTCTTGAGCAGATGAATACACCAGAACGGAGAATTGGTGACAAAGAAGTCGGCAAGCGTAATGTTGGTACATCCGAAAAACTGTATCAGCTGCGGGCGCAGCCACGATCCTTCACCGAAGTTGCGTTCAGGGACGGGAGTCTCCTTATGGTTCATATTCCGCGACAGTTGCTGCGCTGGTTTCTGCTGCTTGCGCCATGTGGCAAAGGTAGTCGAAGCATTGCCATCAATTGTTCCCTTACCGATAATGGATATGTCATGCAGACCATAGCCATATATGAATGGAGAGTAGTTCTGAAGGAATGTCCCCTCCCAACTGGTCTTCACCATAGGGAGATAAAACTGCGAATCTGGCGAAAAGCGCAATATGGCACCTTCGGATAGTTCCAGACAGGTATTGCTCTCAAAATGTATAGGTCCCTGCAAATAGTATGTGCCTGCAGGCACCACAATGTGCAGTCCGCCATTCTTCTTCGACTGCGCCATAGCCTTTTTAAATGCAGGCAGACAATCTTTCTTTCCGTCGCCCTTAGCGCCGTATTTCAAAATGTTCACTTTCTTCTTTGGCATATGTGCACCTGTAATGACGGAGAGGATGGAATCCCTTTTCGCCGTGTCGTAACCACCGGCTGACACTGCCATACAGAACAACAGAAGCAACATTACTGATAATATTTTTCTCATTGCTCAAACGTTATTGGTTTCTATCTGTTTCATTTCAATACAGGCTTCTCAGCCTTGCCGCCTTTGATGTTGTATCTCAGCGAATCGCCTGGCACGTAGAATGTAACGTTGTCAAAGGTTATGCCACGGCTGTTGTCGATATTGATGTTGTTGTCGGTAGCCTGTATGGTGATGTTTCTCAGCGTCAACGAACCGACATCGTTGAGCGTCTTGAAGATGCGGTTGGTCCTCACCACTCCATTCTCCAGCAGCACTCCCGTTGTGGGCACTTCGGGTATGGTGTTCATACTCATCATACGGTCGGCAGACTCGATGATGAAATTCCTTATCGTGATGTCTTTCACCACTGGAGTGAGCGCAGTGACGGCAAGAGGCGGATTGCGTTGTGCCAATTCCCCCATATACATCCGCGAACCGAGGAGGTCCCATGTGAATGCTTCTGCCACGTCGATGAGCCGCACATTGTCGTAGGCGATGTCCCATATTCCACCGCCTCGATTGCGTCTCGTTTTGAATCTGAAGCCTGTGCGTGTGCCGTTGAACACACAATGATGCAGATACACATTCTTTATTCCTGCCGCCGTCTCGCTGCCACAGGTTATGCCGCCATGTCCCTTCTCGGCAAGACAATATCTGATGACGACGTTCTCTGTAGGTCTGCCCACTCTCAAGCCGTCTTCTGCCCTTCCGCTCTTCAGCGTGAAGCAGTCGTCGCCGCAACTGAGAGTGGAATACTCTATCAGCACGTTCTTACACGACGAGATGTCGATGCCGTCGCCACTTGGAACTCCCACGGAATTCACAGTGACACCGCGTATTATGACATTATCGCAATATATGGGATTGATGTTCCACAACACACTGCGCTCAAAGGTGACTCCCTCTACTAGCACATTCTTGCAGTTGATTGGCGCAAACGACTTCGGACGGTAAAAGGTGCGGCCTTCGAGTCCGTCGCAGAGTCTCTCTGCCACAGGCAGCCGATAGTCCACATCTTTCTCCACCACACTGTTGCCGTTGCGCAGAGTCCTCATCTCCACGTCCATCGGCGGACCGGACACCACGCCATGTCCTGTCAGAGCGATGTTCTTCGCTCCGTTGGCATAGATGAAAGCTCCTGCTCCCATAACTTCTATACCCTCATGGCGGGTGAATACTGCTGGCTGATAATCGGCTATCGATGCCGAAAACTCCAGACGAGCACCTTCGGCAAGATAAAGTTCCACGTTGCTCTGCAGCTCTACCCTACCCGTCAGCCATCTGCCTTCAGGCACGATGAGTCGTCCGCCGCCCATTGCCGACAGTTCAGCAATCTTGGCATTCAAAGCCTTGGTCACCTTGCCCGCTGAATCCTTGTCGCCATCGCTGATTATCAGACGGTTTGACTTGAACACTGGCCGTTTTACCTGTTTCATCTTGAACGGCAGCTTGCCCAGCGGAGCGATGTCTGCCGGCATAGCCTTGGCACCCACCTGACTCAACCTCACTATGTTGCCGTTTTCCATCAAGTCTGAAATGGCGACAGCTGATGCATATGCCAGTCCGGAGCCAACTTTTGTTTCATCGTCTCTGACGCCTGACGCAAAAGCAGCATCGAGAGAGACGGCAAAAAGTATAGCCGGCAATAATGGTTTCATATCCATAATGTTTCTGAAAATGTTGTTATTCTGTAATTTACAATACCAATACACCCAAAGGTGCATATCTTTTCGACGTTCCATCTTTAGATTTGTAACACAAAGTACAGAAAAAAGACATTACTTATACAATATTAACCGAATTTCAGTGTTATAATACTAAAAAATGGCGCTCTTAATAGTGTGGCTTTCGCTGCCTGCCAAGCGCGTCACAGGATAAATACAGACTTAAATATAACGATGAACACGATATCATTACTGCTGATCGGCACATTTCTCATAAGCATGCTCACGGGCTTCTGCTTCATACCATTCATTCTGAACTTCTGCAGAAGGAACAAGCTCTACGACATTCCCGACGAACGCAAGGTCCACCATGCGGCAATCCCCCGACTCGGCGGAATTTCCTTCCTGCCAAGCATGCTGCTGGCAGCAATCATAATGCTGCTCACCTACGAGAACATCACGGGCGACCAGAAAATCGTGATAAACCAATGGACGGCAAGCTGCATGATAAGTCTGCTGATAATATATGCCGTGGGCATAGTTGACGACATCGTGGGAGTACAGGCCAAGATAAAGTTCATGTTCCAGATCATAGCAGCCAGTCTGCTGCCAATCTCAGGCCTATATATCAACAATCTATACGGATTCTGCGGCATCTATGAGATCCCGTTCGCCGTGGGATTCCCTCTCACGGTGCTCTGCATAGCATTCATCGACAACGCCATGAACCTCATCGACGGCATCGACGGACTGGCAGCAGGGCTCGCATTCATAGCATTGGGAGGATTCCTCTATGGTTTCTATTGCATAGAACTGTATATCTACTGCATTCTCATCGCTGGACTGATGGGAATCCTGTTAGCCTACATGTACTACAACATCTTCGGCAATCCAGAAAAGGGACTGAAGATTTTCATGGGCGATTCGGGAAGCCTCACCATCGGCTTCATGCTCAGCTTCTTCACCATCAAATTTGCAATGAGTCGTCCCGACCTCATTCCATGCGGCAAATACGACATCACGCTGTTCTGCAGCGATATGCCATACGAGAAAGTGTGTCTCGCCTTTGCATACAGTCTGATGATAGTGCCCACCTTCGATGTGTTCCGCGTGATAATCGTAAGAATGAAACACCACACGCCGATTTTCAATCCTGACAAGAGACACATACACCACAAGTTCCTTGCCATCGGTCTGAACCAGCATCAGACTCTCGTTTCGATACTCTCACTGCAGCTGGCATACATCATCATCAATCTGGCAATGATTCCATACGTATGCATCTCGCTGATCGTGCTTATCGACATTATCCTCTTCATCGCCATAAATATGGTGATGACAAGGATCATAAACAAGAAGCAGGCAGCAAAGAACTGACGCTGTATTCATTTATCCCAAATCGGTCATTAGGCCGTTTATTGTATTTTTTAATTACTGCTTGCAGTCTTTTGTTTTTTATAAGGCGTCTTTTGTCTGTTTTTAATTCGCAATAGCTCGCTATTACTCATTAAAAGCCAAACAAAATCCACTCTTCTAAAATAACAAAATCCAAGCAAGCCCTAACGGCCGATTCGGGTTTAAGTTTCCACAAAAGTAAGAATTTTATGGCTACCTGCAAAGTTTTATGAAGAAAAACGCATATCGACGGGTAAGAAATATTGCCGACCAGTAGGACTTTTGGGAATCACATAAGGACAGGCTCTTCTCAACCCGTTGGCGGAATTAATTTAATCAATATGAGTGAAAGTTGCACATATCGCTGATTCTTAGAAAAACCAAGAATTTCTGAAAAGCTGTCAGACTGTCTGGTTTTTTGTTGTAATTTCCTGACAGTAAAATAGTTGACCACCTTACGACTGTCAGCCAATTGTCTGGATGGTTTGCTGATGAGAGAAATTCAGACGACAAGATTTGTATGCGTTGGCAGAATACTGAAAACAGGAATATGAGTATTACAACATTAACATATTGGGCATGAGTCTGACAGCAAATCTGCCCAACAGGGGCAAGCAGCGTGCCCATGTAGGGCAACGTGCTTTCCCCACTTGGGCAAGCGTCGTGCCCATTTTAGAACAAACTGACATTAGGATTAAGTGCACTAAATCAATTCCGCCAACGGGTTATATTTTGGCAATGATTCTTGGATTTCATTATGGACTTATTCGAGCAAGTGCTGGAGCACTTCATTTTCCTGGTAACTTCTCTTATGACAAGTTCTCTGACATCAGCCCCACCTAGCCTCAAACCCATCCTAACCTTCACCAAAGGGCAACCCATCCTAACCTTCCCCAAGGGAAGGAACAGATTACTCCGGCTTTTGGCATCAGCCCCCACCTAACCTCCCCCGAAGGGGAGGGACTGACACCAATGGCTGTCTGATTGCCGTCTATAGACACCTGAATATCAATAACTTGACACTAACAGAAGTAACATGCATCTCCCCTATGGGGGAGAACGAGAGGGGGCTGATGTCAGCAGGAAAGATCATCAACATTGGGTTTATTCTGGTTTTTGTCTTAAATCAGCAGCCGAGACTATTAGCTAAGGATAGGGAGTGCCCCAAGCACTCGCGAATCCACGAAAATCCCAAAATAAATCCAATGAATACACGTCTAAGAAAAAATCAGTGAAAAAGTCAAATCCGCTATACACCCTCTTCGAGTGAAGAAAATATCTCAAAGATATGAGGCACAAATCACACCAATTTAATTTTCAGCGTCACTTATGTTGGTAATAATAATAAAAATGTGTAACTTAGCACCCAAATTATGTATTGACTAAAATATAAGGAAATGATTATAACTACAACACCCTCTATAGAGGGACATCCGGTTAAGGAATATAAGGGCATTGTGACCAGCGAAGTGATAATCGGCGCCAATGCCATCAGAGACTTCATGGCAGGTATCCGTGACTTCTTCGGCGGCAGGAGCAGAACCTACGAACAGGTGTTTGCCGAAGCGAGATTCAACGCCTTCCGTGAGATAGAGCAGCATGCCGTGAATCTCGGCGGCAATGCCGTTGTGGGCGTGCGTCTCAGTTATGAGACCGTTGGCTCAGGCAACTCCATGCTGATGGTGGTCTGCAGCGGTACGGCAGTCGTGATCTGATTTCCGAAAGCCCCATCTGCAAGGTGGAAAGAAACATACTACTACTATATAATAAGACTAATCCAAGAGTCGCAAGTGTAAACTCGCAGCTCTATCGAAACAAACAAAATGATGAAGAAAAGTAATATCGTGAGGCTACTCAGCCTCGCTGTATTTGCGGCAGGCGCTATTGAAGCAGCTGCCGATACCAAGACACTCACCGTGACGCTGAAGAATCCGCTCAATGTAAGGCGGGCAGACGTTCCGGTGGTGTTGCAACTGAAAGATGTGCCCTTCAACGTGAAGGATGCAGTGGTGAGATGCGAGGGTAGGGAAGTGGCATCTCAGATAGACGACCTGGACCGTGACCTGCACAATGACGAACTCGCCTTCGTGATAGACATGGACGCCAAGGGCAAGAAGGTGGTAACCGTAGACCTGTATTCGGAAAAGCAGGCGGACCGCAACTATCCGCGCCGCACATACGGCGATATGATAATGAGAGACAACAAGACGAAAGTGAAGAACGGATTCCGTTCCTACGTCCACTCGGTCTCAGCACCCGAAGGAGTTGACGTATTCCATCTCCTGCATCACCACGGAGCAGATTTCGAATCAGAACTCGTGGCATACAGAGTGTATTTCGACGAGCGTCAGACCTTCGACCTCTACGGCAAGTACAAGAAGCAGCTCGAACTTGAAACAAGCCAGTTCTATCCCGATGACAAGCAGCTTGCTGACGGATATGGCGATGATGTGCTCTGGGCAGGCAAGACTGTGGGACTCGGAGCCCTGCGCGGTTGGGACGGCGAGAAACCGACAATGGTCAGTCCTGTGCTGTCGAGAGGCCAGCGTATGGTGGCGAGCGGACCCGTCCGCACCATCGTGGAACTCACCGACGAGGGGTGGCAGCTCTCAGGCGAGACCTTCAACATGAGGCAGAACGTGATAATCTATGCCGGACACAGAGACTGCGAGGTGCATGCCTGGATAGACACGCCGGCAAAAGACGTGAAGTTTGCCACGGGAGTCATCAATCTAAACGACAAGATGTATTCCGACCATCGCGGACTCGTGGGCGACTGGGGCGGCAACTGGCCTAACGGTGCCAAGGACTCGATAGCCGGAAAACCGAAAATCGTGGTTGGTCTGGCAGTCAACGTGCCGGAGAAATATGTGGATAGCGAGCCGACGACGGAGAAAGACCAGTATCTCTATGTCATGCACACGGCAGGCGGCAATTATCTCACATACAACATGGCATTCACTTGCGACAAGGAAACCTTCGGCTATAAGGACGCCAAGGAGTGGTTCGCATGGATGAAGCAATGGAAAAAAGAACTCGACAATCCCGTGACCGTCACCATAGAGTAGCGGACGGAAAGGAAAGAAAAATCAAATAAATGTCAACTATGCTGTAGTTTTCCAGATACTGCCAGCGTTATATAAGTAGTATTGACATTAAAACGAAAGAGTATGAAGGAATTTTTCAAGCAAGTAGGAGCTACGGTAGTAGGTATCATGATCTTCTGCCTCGTAGTGGGAGTGATGAGCGTGATGAGCATCGTGGGCATGATTGCCTCGTCAAGTGCCACAAAGGACGTTGCTGACAACACGGTATTCGTGATAGACCTGAACGGACAGCTGCAGGAGCGTGCCGAAGACGACATCATGGCGGTGCTCTCCGGCGGCAGAACCGACGTGATAGGACTCGACGACCTGCTGCTCGCCATCAAGAAGGCAAAGAACAACGACAAGGTGAAGGGCATTTACATACAGTCGGGACTCTTCGTCTCTGACTCTTACGCTTCGCTGCAGGCGGTGCGCAAGGCGTTGGTAGACTTCAAGAAGAGCGGCAAGTGGATAGTGGCATACGGCGACGTGTATACACAGGCCACATACTACCTCTCGTCGGTTGCCGACAAAGTGTATCTCAACCCCAGCGGTCAGGTGGAATGGAGCGGAATCTGCTCGCAGACGATGTTCGTGAAAGACCTGATGGCAAAGTTCGGCGTCAAGATGCAGGTGGTGAAAGTAGGAGCCTACAAGAGTGCAACCGAGATTTTCACCGGCGACAAGATGAGCGACGCCAACAAGGAGCAGGTGTCTGCATTCATCAACGGAATATGGAACACGGTGTGTACCGACGTGGCGAAGAGCCGCAAGGTGACCGTGGCACAGCTCAATCAGTATGCCGACAACATGATAACGCTGGGCGATCCTAAAGACTACGTGAAATACAAGCTCGTGGACAAGCTGCTCTATGTTGACCAGCTCAAGGCAGAGGTGAAGAAACTGATGAACCTGAAGGATGACGACGATGTGAACACAATAGGCATAACAGGAATGGCCGGAGTGCCCGGCGGATCTGACGACGGAGACTGCATCGCCGTGTATTACGCCTATGGCGACATCGTGGACAACGCCACAGGAATGGCATCTCGCAGCCATGTGATCGACGGCGCCAAGGTGTCGGCAGACCTGCGCGACCTCGCTGATGACGACGACGTGAAGGCAGTGGTGATAAGGATAAACTCAGGAGGCGGCAGCGCCTATGCCTCAGAACAGATATGGAGAGCCGTGCAACTCGTGAAGGCAAAGAAGCCGGTAGTGGTTTCTATGGGCGGAATGGCAGCATCAGGCGGATACTATATGAGCTGCTCAGCCAACTGGATTGTGGCAGAACCAACCACGCTGACGGGAAGTATCGGAATCTTCGGTATGTTCCCAGACGCCAGCGGACTGCTCACAGAGAAGCTCGGAGTGAAGTTCGACGAGGTGAAGACAAACAAGAACAGCGGTTTCGGCACTATGGCTCGCCCGTTCTCTGAAGAGGAGATGGGTTATCTCTCGGCATATATTGACCGCGGATACAAACTCTTCCGCCAGCGTGTGGCAGACGGACGCCGTCTCTCTACAGATGCTGTGGAGAAGATAGCACAGGGCAGAGTATGGCTCGGACAGGATGCGCTGAAGATAAAGCTCGTAGACCAGCTCGGCGGACTCGATGACGCCGTGGCAAAGGCTGCGAAACTTGCGAAGGTGAATGACTACTATACTGCCGAATATCCGGCAAAGGCAGACTGGATGGACGACCTGCTGGACAACGGATTCTCTTCGGGCAGCTACATCGACGAGCAGATGCGCATGACGATGGGAGAATACTACTCCACATTCATGTTGCTGAAAAACATCAACCGGCAGTCGGCAATCCAGGCACGCATGCCTTATGTCATAACAATAAAATAGCGAAAAAACAATAACTCCACAACAGATATGGAAGGCGATTTCATCAAAATCAACGATTGGCTGCTGCCGCTGAGCTGGATCTACGGAGCGGGAGTGAGGCTGCGAAACCAGATGTTCGAAATGGGCATGCTGAAGAGCCGCAGCTTCGACATCCCCGTAATCTCCGTTGGTAACATCACCGTGGGAGGCTCCGGCAAGACACCACACGTGGAGTATCTCATCAATCTGCTCAGAGACAAAGTGAAAGTGGCTGTGCTAAGCCGCGGATACAAGCGCAAGAGCAAGGGATATATGCTTGCCACCGCCGACACTCCGATGAGCGACATTGGCGACGAGCCGTATCAGATGAAGAAGAAATTCGCCGATATCTATGTGGCTGTTGACAAAGACCGCTGTCATGGCATCGACCAGTTGACGGCAAACGAGGAGACGTCAGACACCGACGTGATACTTCTCGACGATGCCTATCAGCACCGCTACGTGAAGCCGGGAGTGAACATACTGCTCGTTGACTATCACAGACTGATAATGTATGACAAACTGCTGCCGGCAGGAAGACTCAGAGAGCCGCAGAAGGGAAAGGCGAGAGCCGACATCGTGATAGTGTCGAAATGTCCCGCCGACCTCAAACCGATGGAATTCAGGGTCATAACCAAGGCGATGAACCTCTTCCCGTATCAGAAACTATATTTCACCACGCTGAAATACGGCAGTCTGAGACCCATCTACGGCGGTGAGGACAGAAAACTCGATACGCTGACAGGCGATACCTCGATATTGCTGCTCACGGGAATAGCGTCGCCGCAGCAGATGATAGTAGACCTGAAGCCATACACGGAGCGTAT
>OMDA01001005.1_pt1 | contig 12152 bp, 12 predicted proteins | sample 1645141 | NCBI WGS metagenome assembly OMDA01 (sample SAMEA103958151, study PRJEB25191) | human gut metagenome | reverse complement strand
CATGTAAATATAGATGATATTGGGGACGCAATATGATAGAAAAGCTGTAAGATTTTGGAAAGAGAAATCTTATGGCTTTTTTCTGTGAATAAATCGAATTGAAAAGAAAATGTTGATAGATTATAATTTTTATATCTTTATAGACGGAATATATTAGATGGAGGATGCAAATGTTTGATCAAGAAAAATTAGTAGCGGTTATTGCTGCTTATAAAGAATATTTTCCAAATCATTGGAAAGATGAAAAGTATAAGTGGAAGGCAATCCAGTCTTTCCAAGAGCACTGGAATATATCTGCCGAGAATCTGGAATGTTGTTATATGCAAAAACAGAGGAAGCAATCACGCCAGATTGCAGTTATGTAATGAGTGGAAATAAGATTAGTGTAAAAACATTGGATTTGAATAAAGAGTTTAAATTACTTGCAGCTCAGTTGGATAAGATTGCGGAGGAGTATTTTCAAAAGATGTAGTTGGACTTATATAATGAAAAGAGTTGGGAATATGTCTAATTTAGTAGAAAGTTGGTGAAAAGCTTGGATATAAAACAATTAATCGGTGAAGCAACTGAATATGACAAAAAGCTATCTTTGGAAGCGAAGAAACCAAAGAGTTGGTGTAAGAGCGTAAGTGCTTTTGCAAATACATTTGGTGGAGCATTAATCTTTGGAATAGCCGATAATGATGAAATTGTAGGACTTGAGAATCCGAATAGCGATGCTGAGAAAATAAGTGAAATCATTAAGACAAGGATGGATCCAATTCCAGAATTTCGTCTTCGATTTGAACAGGTCGAAGATGGAAAAGTATTAATTATACTGGATATCTTCAAAGGTGAAGAGACACCGTACTATTATTCGGGTGATGGTGTGCTGGAAGCATATGTTCGTGTTGGAAACGAGAGTGTGAAAGCAACATCAACGGAATTGAAAAGACTGGTATTGCGCGGTAGAAATACATCTTATGATTCACAGATTTCTATGTATAAGGTGGAAGATTTTGCTTTTTCCAAACTCCGGGAAAGATATAAAAAATGGACAGGAAATAGTTTTGATGAGAAAGATCTTATATCATTTGGGTTGGCGAATGAGCAAGGATATTTGACAAATGCCGGAGCTTTGGTTGCAGATGAAAGCCCTATTCGATGGTCAAGATTATTTTGTACCCGGTGGAATGGATTAAATAAAAGCGGTGGTACAATAGATGCATTTGACGATGCGGAATATTCTGGAAGTGTATTGTCATTAATTGATAATGGAGAAGCTTTTATTAAGAGAAATGCGAAATTAATGTGGAGAAAGACTGCTAATTCCAGAGAAGAAATGCCGGAATATGTAGAACGTAGTTATCATGAAGCATTGGTTAATGCATTGGCTCATAGAGATTATCTTGTGAATGGCAGTGAAGTGCATATTGATATTTACGATGATCGTATGGAAATTTATTCGCCGGGAGGCATGCCGGACGGTTCCATTATTCAGGACAGAGATCCGCTTACAGTTCCGTCAACGAGAAGAAACCCGGTTTTGGCAGATATATTTAATCGGCTGGGATATATGGAACGTAAAGGTAGTGGATTTGGAAAAATCATCGGCGGCTATGAATTTCAGATCAACTATGACGAAAGTAAAAAGCCGTCTTTTAGATCAGATCGGTACCAGTTTACAGTTGTGATGCCAAATTTGAATTACAATGTCCCTCAGGATGTCCCTCAGGATGTCCCTCAGAAAAAAGAGAGTAATCCGTTGGAAATTCAAATATTGAATATGATAAAAAAGGATAGTAAAATCAGTACAGAAAAAATGGCGATGACGTTAGGAATAAGTTCCAAGACTGTAAAACGTCACATCAAAGATATAGGTATTGTCCGATTTGTTGGTCGTGGTTCCAATGGACACTGGGAAATAATTGATGATTAGAAATACAACTAAATGGATGACGTTAAGCTGTCTGATGCGAAGATATTTCTGATTAAGCTTCAGAGAGATGGACGAGGATACAGTTCCATACACTCGATCAGAGGCGTGTTAAGACCGGCATTTCAGATGGCTGTAGATGATGATCTGATCCTTAAGAATCCATTCGGATTTGAACTTGGTACGATACTGGTCAATGACAGTCAGAAGAGAGAACCAGGTTGAAAGAAGCGAAGAAAGAACTGGATAAAAACCGGTTTGTAACCCCAAAATATGCACAAATAACTCATGAAAGCCTTATTTCGTAAGGCTTTCCGGATAAGAAAAATAACCCATTTATAACCAAAATGCCCGAAAAAACATGAGAAAATGCATGAATTTATGAGAAAAAAAGCCGTTTTAGAAAAAAGTGTATAAAGGCTGGAAAGCCAGTATTTACAAGGCTTTGAGAAGATATGAGGAGATAAAATGGGTAAGATAAAAGTATTATTTATTTGCCACGGCAGAACTCGTACTTTTGCCTGAAATGGCTTGAAATCAAGACCCTTGGGGAATGAGAATGGTATTTGTACCCCCATTGTACCCCTATTTTGATATTTCACTGATTTATTAACCGGACTGCCCTCGATAAAAATGAATATGATTTGTGGTGAAAGGAGTTCCTTCGGGGACTTCTTTTCGTTTGCATAAAATGTCGGTTTGAATGTCGGTTTGTTTATATGGAACTGTTGCATGTGCAGTCGCGAGATGGAAGTTGAGGAGTATGAACATTACGATGCACCGAAATGTTATCAAAATGTTCCGAATTGTTATTAGAATAATTATTAGTTCCGGTAATTGCATCAAAAATTGATAAAAATAAGGGAATCAATTTGATGTTTGACGGCAATACATACTATGTGGTTGTACTATTAATAATAATCGTATACCTTACCTAAACATGCATAGAAACCAAGCTGATTACAATGAAATAACAAAAAAATTGAAAAGTAACATAAATTATGTTATTATATATAAAAATGTGTTACAAGGAGATGCCATATGAAAAAGCAATTAGAGAAGTATTTTGGCTGCAAAGTAAAAATAGCAGAATACAAGAATAAATTACCATTGCCGATCTTTATGACTATGCGTGATATTATGATAGTTGAAATATATGGTGTTAACTTTGCCATAATAGATGTTATGAAGGAAACGGAGCTAAGTGTTGCTGCAATGAAAAAGCAGAAAGCAAAGTATGAGGAAGCATTGCAGTGCCCTGTAGCATATGAAGTAGCGTTAAACAACGTATCCATGAGAAATGCTCTGGTAAAAAGCGGAGTTCCGTTTGTGAATTTGCCGGGAAATGTATTCTTACCATTTATGGGAATTGTATTGCAGGATGTGTATCGCAAGCAGCTTGTCAAAGCGGATAAGATGATGCCGGCAACACAGATGGTGTTCCTTGAATTGTTATATATGAGTGATGAGGAATCTGTGTTAAAAAGTGAAGTTGCGAACAAGCTGAATCTTACCAAAACGTCCATTACAAGAGCAACAGCGCAATTAGAGGAAATGGGACTCATCCAGCAGATGAAATCAGGAACAGAGATTGCTATTAAGAGAAATTACTCACGGAAAGAGTATTATGAAAATGCAAAAGGATATTTGATTAATCCGGTCCAGAAAGTGATTACAATTATGCGATATGAAGCAACCTTTGAATCATTTAGCGCAGGAGAAACTGCACTTAGTCAGGAGTCAGAATTGAATCCACCAAGAATAGAGGAACGTGCAATCTACAAGGGCGAGGAAGTTGTTGACCAGTTGGAAATTGTGGATGCCAGATCTGAAGACCCAGACGACTGCTTGAAGATACAATTATGGAAATACAATCCTTCTTATTTTGCAAGAGAAGGGCGTGTTGATCCTGTTTCACTGGCATGTACATTCAAAGGTAACGAAGACGAAAGAATAGAAATGAGTATTGAGGAACTGTTGGAGGAATTATAAATGGTACCAGGGATAGACTCTTTTAGAGAAAAATTTAAAGATTATACGGATTATTACACTATTATCGGCGGAACTGCCTGCGATATTCTACTCTCAGAGGCAGACTTGCCATTTCGAGCGACAAAAGATATTGATATGATCCTGATTATGGAGGATAACTTCCCGGAATTTGCGAGCGTATTCTGGGAATACATAAAAGAAGGCGGCTATAAGTGCGGATGGAAGAATGAACAGAATATGCACCTTTACCGCTTCACAGAAGGAAAATTCGGTTATCCTACTATGATTGAGTTGTTTTCAAGAAAGCCGGGATATCATCTTGAAATAGAAGAGGGAATCATTCCGATTCATATTGATGATGATACTTCCAGTTTATCAGCGATTCTTCTGAACGATGACTTCTATAAATTTATGATGTCCGGACGCAGAGTGGTTGATGGTATTGGTGTTCTGGGAGCAGAGCATCTGATTCCGTTCAAAATGTATGCGTGGATTAACCTTTTGGACAGAAAAAGAGCCGGCGAGCATGTTAATGAAAAGGATTTAAAGAAACATAAGTACGATGTATTCCGATTGTTGCAGATTGTTACAGCGGGAACAAAAGTTGAATCAGAAGGGCTGGTGACAGAGAGTATACATAGATATGTCGAGGAAATCAGTGCAGTAGATGAATCGGAGGTACGACTTTTGCAGATGGGAATGCCTTTTGACAGAGATAGGGGCGTGGAGTTGTTGAAGGAGATTTACTTGTAAGAAAATTGTTACAAGTTTGTATATCAATTTTAGGAGATGGAGTTATGCGAGTACTTGTGATTCCTGATATTCATCTAAAACCATGGATATTCGACAGGACAGAGAAAATCTTAAGAGACGGTAAGGCGGATCGGGCTGTGTGCCTGATGGATATGCCGGATGACTGGAATATGGAATTTCAGATAGAACGATATAAAGAAACATTTGATCGGGCAATCGCATTTGCTGAGGACTATCCGGATACTCTCTGGTGTTACGGTAATCATGATGTCAGCTACTCGTGGGGAAGACTTGAGACCGGATATTCTCCCTATGCCGAGAGGACGGTAATGTCAAAGCTTGAAGAACTTGAGAACCGCCTTAAGAGTCCGGTACAGATAAACATAATGCATCGGATTGACAATGTGCTTTTCTCACATGGAGGGCTTACAGCTGATTTCCTAAGATGGCTTAACAAGGATCTGCTGGATGCTGATATAGAGGAAGTTATTGCAGCGGTAAACGATGCTCCACATAATTATCTCTGGAATGATGAATCACCCTTATGGTTCAGACCACAGTATGAGACCAGAGAGATATTCAGAGCAGATATATACAAACAGGTGGTAGGGCATACTCCGGTGGAGAGGATATTTGAAAAAGACGGCATCATATCGACAGATGTGTTCTCTACCTATAGAGACGGAAGACAGATTGGAGAGTCTGCGATGATGGTTATTGATTCGGAAACCGGAAAATACGAGAAGATAGAGGTTATGGGGAAACTGGGAGTGTGATAAGGATGAAGGAACCTACGCAACAATATTCAGATACAATCAAATCATTACAATCCAGGATACAGGCATTGGAGGATGAAAACCGACTTCTGAAAGAGCGTTTGGAAGAAGCCGGTGTTTCGTATGCGGATATTGTGTCAGGCGACGCTGAAGGAGTTGTGGAATTGTATGATCCTGATCAGGGTGCTCGTATTAAGAAATTTGATGTTACGGATAAGATTGCAAGTGACTTCTTTATGATGTTCTGCCGCGGAAGGAAGGATGTGTATGATCTTCGTTATACGAATCCCAAAACGGGGAAGAACGGGTATTATACGCAGTGCTTTAACCGCTGGGATCGTGGCTGCCATATACAGAAAAAGGATGGAGTTCGTTGTAAGGATTGCGAATTAAGGGCATACAAGCCGGTTACTCTGCCTTTGATAAAGGCGCATATGAATGGGACAGATCCAAATGGCAATGATGTCGTGGCGATATATCCGATGCTTGAAAATAACCTTTGTCAGTTACTTGTATTTGATTTTGATAACCATGCAAAGGGAGCGGAGCAGGAAGATTATGCGAATATTGATGATGGCTGGAAAGAAGAAATAAATGCTTTGCGGCACATTTGTAAGAATCTGGATGTGGACGCTGCGGTGGAACGGTCAAGGTCGGGACGCGGTGCGCATCTTTGGATATTCTTCAAGGAAATGGTTCCTGCCAGATTGGCGAGAAGATTTGGCTTTGCGTTGCTAGAGAAAGGAGCTGAATCCGTCAATCTTAAGTCCTTCAAATACTATGATCGCATGATACCGACGCAGGATGCGCTCCCTGAGGGCGGACTTGGAAATGTTATTGCACTTCCTTTACAAGGAATGGCCTTGAAGTCCGGAAACAGTGCTTTTATTGATGAAAATTGGAACGCATATGAAGATCAGTTAAATGTTCTTGCCGGGACAAGGCGACTGACCAGACAGGGGATAGAGGACTATCTTTCTTTATGGTACAGTACGGGATCCACCAGCGAAGACAACGGTACTGATGCGCCATGGGATAAGAATTCTGAGATTGAAGCAGGCAGTGTTAAGGGCGTGGTGCGTATCGTGCTGGCTGACCGCATTTACATAGACTCAACAGGAATGTCCAATAAGACAAAAAGACAGCTTCGCCGTATGGCAACATTTTCAAACAAGCAGTATTTCCAGAATCAGGCTATGGATATGCCAAATTACGATGAATCCAGATTCATTTACCTTGGAAGTGACGAAGGAAAATATATTGTATTGCCTCGCGGACTTCGGGAAGAAATTCTAAAGAAGTTTGATAATGCGGGGATCAGTTATAAGATTGAAGACAAGAGAACCAAAGGGCAGGAACTCAATATTTCGTTTAGGGGAGAATTGCGTGAATCACAGATTCCGGCTGTGGAAACTATGCTTGAAAATGAAACCGGGATACTGCACGCCGCAACAGCGTTTGGTAAGACTGTAGTCTGCTGTGATATGATCGCAAGAAGAGGCATAAGTACCTTAATACTTGTAGACAGGGCAGATCTGATGAACCAGTGGATTAAGCGTCTGGAGGAGTTTTTGGATATTGATGAAGAACTACCTGAATATCAGACAAAGACCGGGCGTACACGAAAAAGAAAATCATTGATTGGAAATCTTCAAGGAGCGCATGATACACTGACCGGAATAGTGGATGTGGCCATGATACGTTCTCTTAAGAAAAAAGATGGATTTCATCCGAAGCTGAAAGAATATGCTCAAGTATATTTTGACGAATGCCATCACGCAGCATCGGATAGCGCGATAGAAGTGCTGCAGGAGATAAATGCAAAGTATGTGTATGGCGTGACGGCAACACCGAAACGTGGTGATGGTAAGGAAAAGATAAACGAATTTCTGCTCGGCCCTATCAGGTATAGGTTTACAGCAAAAGACAGAGCCGAGGAGCAGAATATTAATCATCTGGTATATCCCCGATTTACCCGGACAGTAAAGCCGCATCATTTGTCAAAAACACCATATGGTAATGATGCCTATGAACTGATAAGGAATAATGATGTTCGTGACGAACAGATTATCAGGGATGTGGCGGACTGTGTGCAAGCTGGAAGAACTCCGGTAGTACTGACGAAATATGTTGATCATGCCAAGAAGCTGTCTGAAAGGCTTAAGACATATGCTGACCGATTGATCTTGCTAACGGGGGCAAATGGAACGAAAGCGCGCAGGGCTCAGGTGGAAGAACTGAATAAAGTTGATGATTCGGACAGTCTTATTCTTGTGGGAACGCTCTTTACTTGGAGAGGGCTTCGATTTTCCGCGACTTGATACTCTGTTCATGGCGACTCCCGTTTCAGGAGAAAATGTTGTGGAGCAGTATGTCGGGCGACTTAACAGGGATTATGATGGTAAAGAAAATGTCATCGTCTATGATTATGTGGACAGTCATATTCCAAAGTTCGATAAAATGTATTCAGCAAGGCTGAAGGCATATAAAAAGATCGGATATGAACTTTGCGTTAATATGGACGGCGAAAAGCAGAAGGCAAATGCAATCTATGATATTGAAAACTATGCAGAAACTTATTGGAAGGATCTTGAGGAGGCTAATTCCGCGGTCGTTGTATCAAGTCCGAGGTTAAATAATCAAAAAGTGGATCGCATTATAAACATGCTTGGAAAGCGGCGGGAGTTGGGAGTTGAGGTAACAATTGTTACATGGCATCCGGATGCCTATAAATATGGCAAAGATGATGTCCGGATGGAGCTTATGGAGAGACTTCGAAAAGCCGGTTTTGAAATCAGGCTTGTAGAAGAGACTTGTGAGCATTATGCCGTAATCGATAATGAGATTGTCTGGTATGGAAGTGTGAATCTGCTGTCAAAGGAAGATGCCGAGGACAATTTGATGCGGGTATGCAGTAAAGATATTGCAGCAGAACTTCTTGAGATGACATTTGGTTCTGAAGTAGAATTGCAAGAATGGTAAGTATGGACGCAAAAGAAAGATAAAAATATACTTTGGGTATCAGCTAGCAGGTGTGGTAAATAAAATAGTAAAATATATCATCAAAAATAAAAACGGAAAACCCGTAGATAAATTCATAGCAAGGTGGTATATCAAGCAGAAATCCAAATTAACAACAGGAAAATTGTTTAAAATTTTAATATGCATTAAATCTTTTGAAATTTTCATGTAATTTTTTTTGAAAATGTATTGGCTTGTCCCAGGGGCAATGTTTTACAATAAGTAGAGAGATGAGCAAAACGAATTGATTTAAAAGATGGATTTGACAGTTAGCTTTTGTAAATCGGAAAAATGGAAATTTATGACATAACAAAGCTTACGTAAGTCCAGAACCTACGCAAATGGGGAGATATGAATAGCTCTTTATTATGCGATTCGCTTTACAGCTTTAAGCTTACGATAGGATTGCCCTGTGTCGGTGGTGATTGCCGCAACAGCAACCGCTAACAGACTTATATGGGCAATTGTATTCAAGTTGGTAACAGATGATTTATTTCTTACCCACATACGTTCCTGCTCTGTATTTTTGAAACGTGAGTTGTATCTTTCACATTCTGTACGAAGAGAGTAATTACTTTTGAAATATTTGCTGTCTCTGTCGACGGAGAGTCTTAAATCATCGGGAATGGTGATGTATTTTGTACAGCCGCGATGCTTTTTGCCGTTGTAAAAATTTTTGTGATGGCAGGGACAATCAGCGTTTTTGCTTGATTTTAGTGGACAGCAGAATTTTTGGCGTGTACGTCCATTATCAGAAAATTTACCATCCTTCCACATGGCAAGCCCAGCATCGCAGACAGGATTTCCCTGTGGAAGAAGTTTTGGATTTTTGGTGGATCGTTTGTTTAATGGAATAATACATTCACCTTGGTAGAGTTCCTGTACCTGATTATAGATATTTTTAACATCATAGCCTTTATCAGCAAGGAAGGTACATTCGGTTATCGGCAGAAAAGTATGTGTGTCAGCCAAAATATCAAGCGCAACAGTGGAATCATGGACATTGGCGGTAGTGGTCAGTTCATAAATGGGAAGACCTGAATACAGTCAACAAGGACGTGGTTTTTGTAACCCTAGTAGAACTCATACTTTTTCTCGTTTGTTTGGTTAGAAGCAGTATGTACGCCAAGTTTGCAATCAGTATCTGCTTTGGGCTGGTTATCAGGCTTAAATTTGTTGGATAGAAAAGATTTGGGATTATTCTGTGAAGTGTTTGCAGCAATCAGAGTAGAGTCCAAACCAATAAAAGATGTATCAACAATACCTTGTTTTGAAAGATAAAGAACTTGGGATTTCATAATGGATGAAAGTACATCGTTATCAAGCTGTTTTAGAAAACGATTAAACGTCCAGTAAGAAGGCAACGGAGCAGAAATATCAAAACCGCAGTAATGGGCGATTAGAAGGTTGTTGTTAAGATAATCAACAAGATCCGTAATCATTGAAAAGCCTTCACATTTCATAACGATAAACGAACAAATCATGGCATGATTGGAAAAGCCTTTTCGCCCGGTTTTAGGGAATTCAGGACAAAGGATAAATCGAGATTCAGAAAAAGTGAATCGTAAACTTAATAATACCATTTGGAGCTGGTTGTTACTATAAATTTGGAGTGATAAAAGAGGTTGCCATGCCTTGCAAACCTGCATAAATACTGAGTATGTGGAGTTTTGCTCATGGCTAAAAGAATAATACTGAAGAGGTGGTGAGGATATGTTTGAATTGGAATATTGTAGTAATCCTGAGATTGGAGAGCTTCATTCGTCTGGTATTAAGTTTGATTATCAATATGATGTAGAATTTGATTCAAAACTAAAAACATTAGATAAATTTTTGTTCTTGGTGGATATGCATACTATTATTGATTCGTGCGCTAAAGACTTTCTTGAGATAACCATTGATGATTTTGATGAATTTTGGAAAATAAATAAAAGACTTTTGAATTTTGTTAATGCAGTATATGGGTATAAAGAATATGTTAATAGTTATGAACCTTCATTAAAGAGCATTACAGAGAAATATTACAATATGAAAAAGTGGTACAGGTTTCTCTGTGATTTCAGAAACTATATTATTCATCAATCGATAATTATTAAGGACTACAGACCATCTGATGGAGATGTTTTTATAAATATTGAAGAAGTTGTATCGTTGCTAAGCGAGTATGATTATCCTAATGATAGGTACAGACGTAATGCAGAAGAATTCACGAAATGGCTAGAATGTTTTAAAGATGATTCTTTGGAGATTAAAGATGACATTTTTTTAAGTATGAAAAATGTGACATCATTAGTAGTAGATGAAATGTCGCAGATGAAAAATGATGTTTTATTGTATGCTTATAGAAAAAGTATACAACCATCAATTGAATGGCTGATAAAGCAAATACCAATTATTGATGGAAAATTTCAATATGTGTTCGTTGTTGATAAAGGTAATCTTCCTGAATCTGTAAGAGAACCAAATTATGCGATGGAAGATTTTGTGAGAAGAATGATAAAATCTTTAGGGGTAGAGTCTGTTATTTGCAAGGAACTTTTTACTGTATTGAGCGAGAAAAAGTATGATTATTTCTATGATGGTAATTGTGACCTTGAGGATTTTATAAAAATAGATTATTAGCATATTGTTGAAGATAGGAGTATGTGTTATATTAAAACAGAGAGCTGTGATGATAATGTCATGGTCACTGGACTTTGGTTATAAGAGCTGGATGCTGTATCCAGCACCATTGTTTACAGAAAGGTGGTCGTTATTATGACAAATGAAAACACAGAAATCGTTGTATCACATCAGGAAATTGATTTAAAGGTAGAGGCTAAGAAACAACTTCGTATTGCAACAGTTGATTTTTTTAAGTGTGCAAAGAAACCTACAAAGGACTTTGCAGACTGCGTTGTTGATTATCTTTTGAATCGTTTGATTAACTGGGTGGACAGCAAACTCTCAGCATAATAGTTTATGAAAATAGACTAACATATGCTATGGGCGCTCTGTTTGGCAGGGCGTCTTTTAATGTATGAAGAAGGGAAAATACATATGCTTGAGTGGATAAAAAGGCATAAAGTTTTTGTAATTATATGTTTTGTAATTATTGTGATAGGTGTTCCATTTGCGATTCATTGTTTGTTTAAAATTCATCCGACAGAGGATTATGATTTTTTTGTGGCTGAATGGAGTGCGGGAGAACTGTTACAATATTATGGTGGCGTTTTAGCTTTTTCTGGTACGGTGATTTTGGGAGCATTGTCATTGCATCAAAACGAAATTATTAAACAAGAATCAGATAAAAGAATAGCAATTCAGGAAAAGCGAGAACATGATAGTAATATACCTCGATTTCGTGTTAAGTTTTTGTGTTGCAATGGAAGATATAGTAATATGAAAGTGAAAATAGAAAATATATCTGATAATGTAGCAAATGAAATCCTTGTATATAAAATATGTGTGGTGAAAGATAAAAATGTGATTTGGAAGTATCCGAATGCAGTCAAATATGATGTGATAAAGGCTAATGATGAACTTGAAGTGGAATTGAAAACTGAAGAAATACAAGAGGATAAAGTTAGCATCCAGTTTGATTTTAGATGCAACGACAAATATGGAGAAGAACATAAATATCATGTATATTCATTTTGTGAAAGCAATAGTTCAACACCATATTTTAGCATAAAGGAAATATTTGAAGAAAATCC
>OMDA01001003.1_pt1 | contig 12167 bp, 8 predicted proteins | sample 1645141 | NCBI WGS metagenome assembly OMDA01 (sample SAMEA103958151, study PRJEB25191) | human gut metagenome | reverse complement strand
GTGGCTTCTCCTTGTCTTCTGCCGTTCCTATCTGTATCACCGGACCGAAGCGTCCGATCTTCACGAACACCGGTTTGCCGCTCTTTGGGTCGGTGCCGAGCTCGCGTTCTCCGGCTTTGTGCTCCTGTCGGCTGTTCATCGTCTTGTCCACCTGCGGCTCGAAGTCTTTGTAGAAATCCTGCAGCATGTCGGTCCACTGCTCCTTGCCCTCGGCGATGGTATCGAATTCCTGCTCCACCTTGGCGGTGAAATTGTAGTCGAGCACATTGGGGAAGTGTTCGAGCAGGAAGTCGTTCACCACGAGTCCGATGTCTGTAGGCAACAGTTTGCCCTTCTCGCTGCCCACGGTCTCTGCCTTCTCTGTGGCTGTGATGGTGTTTCCCTTCAGCGTGTCGATGGCGAATGTGCGTTCGTCGCCCTTGCGGTCGCCTTTCTGCACGTATCCTCGCTGCTGTATAGTGCTGATGGTTGGTGCGTAGGTTGAAGGGCGTCCGATGCCCAGCTCCTCCATCTTGTGTACGAGGCTTGCCTCGGTATATCGCTGCGGTCCCTGGCTGAAGCGTTCTGTCGACACCATCTCGCCTCGCTGCAGCGTGTCGCCCTCTGCCATTGGCGGCAGCTGGTTTGTGGTCATCTCACCTGAGTTCTCATCATCGTCAGACGACTCTCTGTATACCTTCAGGAATCCGTCGAAGGTCACCACTTCGCCGTTCACGGTGAATTTCTCGTGTGCCACGGTGCCGTCGGCATGGCGTATCGTGATGCCCACGGTGGTCTTCTCTATCTGTGCGTCTTCCATCTGGCAGGCTGCCGTGCGCTTCCATATCAGCTCGTAGAGCCGGCGCTCCTGTGCCGTGCCTTCCACTGTCTTGGCGTTCATATATGTGGGGCGTATTGCCTCGTGGGCTTCCTGCGCTCCCTTCGAGTGGGTGTGATACTGGCGTGTCTTGTGGTATTTCTCTCCCCATGTAGCCTCTATCTCTTCCTTGCAGGCATTGATGCAGAGGGATGAGAGGTTCACGGAGTCGGTACGCATGTATGTTATCTTTCCGTTCTCATAGAGATGCTGTGCGAGCATCATGGTCTGCGACACGGTGAATCCCAGCTTGCGTGCTGCCTCCTGCTGCAGTGTGGAGGTGGTGAATGGCGGTGCCGGTGTACGTCTGAGGGGTTTCTTCGTCACGTCGCTCACGCTGAATGCGGCATCCTTGCAGTTGTTGAGGAATGCCAGCGCCTCGTCGTGTGTCTTGAAGCGTGTGTCGAGCTCTGCCTTCACCTCTGTCTTCTTGCCGTCGGGACCGATGGCGAAGAATATGGCGTTCACTCGATAGTATGGCTCCGACTTGAATGCCTGTATCTCTCGCTCTCGCTCCACGATGAGTCTCACTGCCACGCTCTGCACTCGTCCGGCAGAAAGTGCCGGCTTCACCTTGCGCCACAGCACGGGCGAGAGCTTGAAGCCCACGATGCGGTCGAGCACCCGGCGTGCCTGCTGGGCATTCACGAGGTTCATGTTGAGGAATCGCGGATGCTGGATGGCGTCGAGGATGGCGGGCTTGGTAATCTCGTGGAACACGATGCGGTTGGTGTTCTTCTCGTCGAGTCCGAGCACCTCGCACAGATGCCATGAGATGGCCTCTCCCTCGCGGTCCTCATCGGATGCCAGCCATACCTTGCTGGCTTTCTTGGCGCTCGACCTCAATTCTGACACGAGTTTCTTCTTCTCATCTGGTATCTCGTAGTCGGGTTCAAGGGTTTTCAGGTCGATGCTTATTTCTTTTTTCTTTAGGTCGCGGATATGTCCGTAGCTCGACATCACCTTGTAGTCCTTTCCCAGGAATTTTTCGATGGTCTTTGCCTTTGCGGGGCTCTCCACTATAACTAAATTCTCTTGCATTTCTTATATGTTTTTTATTCCGGCACGTTCCTCCCACGTGCCCCTGTTTCACAATTTGGCGGCAAAAGTAAGAAAAAGTTTCACACAACACATTATATAATGTATTAATTTTCTATTTTTTTATCAAAAAACCTATACCCACATGTATGTTGACACGCTCCTGACACAAGAAAAAAGGGTGACGTTATTGCGAATAAGGATTATTCTTATTACTTTTGTTCTAAATTTGCATATTATCATGAACGTAAACATTGAACAGTCGTGGAAGGACCATCTCGGCGAGGAATTCGAAAAGCAGTATTTCGTCGACCTCACAGAGTTCGTGCGCTCTGAATACCTGCGCACCACGTGTTATCCTCCCGGTAAACTCATCTTCAATGCCTTCAACCTGTGTCCGTTTGACAAGGTGAAGGTGGTAATCATCGGACAGGACCCGTATCATGAACCGGGACAGGCACACGGACTGAGCTTCTCGGTGGCTGACGGGGTGGCTTTCCCGCCATCGCTGCAGAACATATTCAAGGAGATACAGATGGACACGGGGGCTCCGATACCGTCGTCGGGAAATCTGACCCGCTGGGCTGAACAGGGTGTGCTGCTACTCAACGCCACACTGACGGTGAGGGCACACCAGGCGGCGAGCCATCAGCGCAAGGGATGGGAGCAGTTCACCGATGCGGCGATAAAGGCTCTCAGCGCAGAGCGAGAGAATCTGGTGTTCATCCTCTGGGGAGGATATGCCAGGAGCAAGGCTCCGCTCATCGACACGTCGCGACATCTGATATTGCAGTCGGTACACCCCTCACCTCTGTCTGCCAACCGTGGCGGATGGTTCGGCAACCACCATTTCTCGCGCTGCAACGAATATCTCAGAAACCACGGCATCGAGGAAATAAAATGGTAAGCGGCATCAACTTGTCAACTCGTCAACTAAAAAATACTACAATGGCAAATGATTCATCAATAAACGGCTCCAATGGAGCTTACATACCTATTCTGCAGGTGGGCGACGTGCTGATATCGTCGGACATCATAACGGAGCGCTTCTGCTGCGACCTCGACGCATGCCACGGCATCTGCTGTGTGGAGGGCGATGCCGGAGCACCGGTGACCATCGACGAGATTTCTAAAATCGAAGACTCGCTCGACACCGTGTGGAACGACCTTTCGGCATCGGCACAGGCTGTGATCGACAAACAGGGAGTGGCGTATGCCGACCGCGACGGCGACCTTGTGACGAGCATCGTGGGGGGAAAGGACTGTGTCTTTACGTGCTACGACAACGGATGCTGCCTGTGTGCGCTGGAGAAGGCGTGGCGGGGCGGCAGACTGAAGGATTTCTGCAAGCCTATCAGCTGTGCCCTGTATCCTATCAGGGAGAAGACGTTCGACAATGGTCTCGTAGGACTGAACTACAACCGATGGGAGGTATGTCGCGATGCCGTGAAGAAGGGCAGGGAGATTGACCTGCCGGTATACAAATTCCTGCGCGGACCGCTCGTGCAGCGATTCGGCGAAGAGTGGTATAAGGAACTGGAAGAGGTGGCAGAGGCGTTCTGCGGAAAGAAATAGCCTGACGGCGACTATCCCAACCCGTTAGTTCGCTGCCGCCACATATCATCATACGCGAACCAGCACTATCCTGACATACGGATAGCTGGAACTAACAGGCTGAAAAAGTAGGTGTACAAATACGGCAGAAATACGACAAAGAGATATGTCGGTATTACACTATGACGAATCTGTTACTGAATTGCGATTTCTGCAAAAAAAGATATTCTGCCATTTACAAAGATTTCAGAAACTTGTCGAACTCTTCGCCGGTACAGTCTTTCCCCAGCAAACGCCTTTGGAGCTTGGATTTTGCCTTGGAGATTGTACTCCGCCCTCTGCCAAGAAGGACAGCTATCCTTGAATCTGACAAATCGCTTACTTTTATCAAAAGGCACATCAGAAAATCCTGCGCACTCATTGTGCATATAGAAAAAAGACTTAGTTTGAAAGACGGGAACAGCCTGTTGGCTTCTTTCAACAGCATTTCCGTTTCGTCAGCAGAAAGGGGGTGGCCATTTTTTGCCTTTGTCTCTATTATACTGCATATCTCCGTTTCCATAAACATAAACCGCACATTGTCACTCAAAGCCCGTTCGCTGCTTATCATATTACTCCTGTTTTTCAGGCTCTCCTTCAGCAGTTCTATCTCCTTGGCTTTGGCTGCGTAAAGACTGTGTGTGACTGACAGCTTGTTCTCAAGTTCTGAAATTTTCTTCTCGCGCTCATTTATGCTATTCTCACTCTGCTCCTGCAGCGAAACTCTGAATTTCTCTAATCGCATGGAGCGCTCTATGCCTGCACGTTTAAGTTTGCGGTATCTCAACACGCCCCAAACCAAAATAAAAACTGCGGCTATGGCAGACACTGATATCACTACTGCTGTTCTCCGGGCCCTGATTTCAAGTTGCATAGTTCGTTCTTTATATTTGGAATAGTTATACATGGCATTCATCCGGGCAATAGAAGTCTCCACATTGTTTTTTTTCAATGAGTCGTCATACTCCTCATATTGCAGAATAAAGTCGAGCGCCGCTGTTATATCTCCTTCCTCACGATATATCTTTGCCAGATATTTGCTGGCTTCCTTCTTGGCTTCAGCCGTATTTGTATGATAGAGCTTCGTAAAATAACAACGGGCTGAGTCACACCTACCCAACCGAAAATATGATAAGGCAAGGACATCGTAGAAGGAGTCCAGACTTGGATTATCTTCACCTGCGGTTGAGACGACTGGCAGGGCAAGATTCTTTGCCTTGTCATATTCACCGTTAAACAGGTAATATGAGGCCATAGAACTGAGCATCTCATTATACAGATTGGTATCTCTTTTTTCACTGGATATTTTCAGAGCCTGCCTGTAATACGCCAGACAACTGTCACTACCCTGCGCCTGATAGGCATAGGCTATTTTCTGGAGCGTATATGCCATCATGGCTGTATCACGTCTAACGCTGTCAGTCTTAAATACGCTTCTGAAATACGGCAATGCCGATTGATAGAAAGACTGTTCGTACAAGAGCATACCAATCTGGAAATCCAAGGCGCTCGACAGCTTGTCTGCATGCTCTCCATACTCATCCTTTGCCTTGTGATAGTATTCCAAAGCCATTGGCATGTCGTTCATGTCGCGATAGGCACTGCCTACGTAATAATACGCTTGCGACAGGATTTTTCTACCGGCATCATTCTTTTCAAAATAGCGAAGAACTTTTGTTGCCTCTACGGCATCTTTCTGTTTGACAAACATTTTGTCGTTAATCTTTATCGTCAACAGTCTGATATACCATTTATCCGGTTCGGAGAAATGCTTGCCGGAATGCCTCATGGCATTCAGCCGTACTGAGGCTGCCTCAGGGTTATCATCACTAAGATTGTCTATGACAACAAGTTCCTTGGAAAAAGACAAGGCATTGTTACCCGGATAGAGGATAAATACTGATAATCCGACAATTAAGAGAACTATGGCAAGAACTGTCACTTTCTTTATTCTGCAAATGCTCGCAATACCGCCAAAAGGCTTCATAAACAAATATTTTTTATATAACTCCCTTTATACATAAAGGGGAAAGCCTGCCACAATGTATGACTGACTTTTCCCCATGATTTATACATGTGATAACCTCAATCCACTCCTACTGTAGCTTATAAGTTTCCGTCTTCATGCCGTTAACGACAAACGTTACCACCACCATACTGTTAAAGCCGCCAGCGCTGACGTAGTTCACCATATAGGCACGCTGACCTTTCAGCAGACGTTTACCATTGCTTATCTAACGCTCGGGAACGACATTTATTGCTTTCCGTGGAAGGCGTCTCGCTATGAAATTCTCTCCACCCACGCTTTTTCCCGTGGCATCGTCTGTCACTGACACTGCGACATTATAGAAGCTCGTGTCCGGGATGGCTTCATCGGCATAGAATGAACAGCCCAGACTTGTGGCAAGACATTCGCCTGCTTCCATGTTGATGCCGGAGATTTCCGCACCGTTGCCCTCGATGATGAAGGTTCCAGAATTGGCTGCATCCTCTTTCACGCCATCAAGGGTGTAGCGGTGGGAAGTGATGCCGGAAGAACTGAATTCTAGTTCTGCCTTCCTGAACAGGTCGTCACCGTCCTTGCCTGTGACATTGAAACGGAGGCTGTAGGACACGGGGGCGCCGTCGTGGTTTGCAAGGAATACGTTCCTCTCGTTTCCATAGGTGGCAGCCTGCACGCTCTTCAGAACGCTTGTGGCTTTACGGTCTGCCACGCCTTTGTCCGTGTCGTATATCACAGCGCGGTAGTTCAGTCCTACATTGTCGGATGAGATCTGCCCTGCGGTCTTCTTGTCGAATTTCTTCTCAAGCGTCACGCTGGTTTCCCTGCCCGGGAGAATCGTGCCGTCGAGTGTTGCCGTGGCGAACATGCCGCATGAATGGTCACCGCTCGAAGGAGTGTCCCATCGCCAGCTGTCTGAAACGGTGTCGTAGAAGGCTTCCGACCAATACAGGCTGACGGATTTGTCTGCCTGGCTGTATGGCTTCACACCGCGGTTCCTCACCTTCACCACAACGCTCTTGTCTGTGCTCTGCGAGAAGTCGGAGTTGCTGTTGGTCCAGTCTATGCCGTCACGTTCGGGACTGAGCGCTATGGCATCAGTAGCCCATGGTGCTTTGCCATGTTCCGAACCGTCGGAGAAGATGAGTTCCACGGGATTAGGGATGTACGACAATGACAGGTCCTCTATGTTGGTGCCTTCAAGATAGCTCACCATGGGATGCTCCCTGATATTGCCGAATGATAAATCACCGTCTTTGTAGCCGTCGTTCTCTTCTGCATAACGGTATGCCTCCAGAAGGGTGACGACACCGTTCTTGTCGTAGTCGGCGTCGACGGGGTCTCCGTATGGAGTGCAGCCTGCAAGGGCGGATGTCCATTGATATACGAATTCGTCATACGGCTCTTCCATACGACAAAAAGATAATTCGTTGTCTTTGCAGGCTGCCATGACAAGCCTGTTGTCGGCTTGAAGACATGGGATAAACCCACCGCTGTTACATTGGCCGAAAACAAGTGTCATGTATCCTGCATTGATACCTTTCAGCATTTCTGACAATTCTTCCGGATACAACCTGACGTCTTTCCCCCAAAGGCAGATGTAGGATGATAGCAGGTTATCGCTATCATAGCCACCATGATCAACTACAAACAATACAAGTTGGTCCTTTGGGGTTATCGTGGTTGCCAACTCTGAGAATACTTTGCTCAAATTCTCTTTCGTTGCGGCATATTCTATGTCTGGCTCGCCATCATTGTCCAAATCCAAATTTGAAGAAATTTTCAAGTTTTCAGAACAGAATACCTTCAAATCCAGTGAAGGATCGGTTCCATCTGACATCAGTACCTTAATATTCTCTTTAGGCAAATCATAGACGTTCCTTAATGTCGTATAGAAGAACGAACAGTCGTACCAGTAATTCTCGTGATTGTCATCACTGTTCATACCTCCATTAAGGATAACGGCAAAGGTCTGTCCTTTGTCATTAGCTGGTAGCTTAGATACGGATTGGCCTTTTAAAGGATAATCAACTTTGAGCAGACCGTTTCCTGATGGATGGTTATGGTCTCCCACGATTTTACGGGGATTATCCACAGGTGGTTCATATGCTTCATCCACATATATCTGATTACCTCCAGAATGTCTTGCGTTTTCTATATAAACATAATTGCAGGGGTGATTCCATGCGGCAAGGGGCATCTTGTCCACAAAAACCATAAGGTATTCACCCTTCCTTTCTATCCCGTTGACATAAGGATTCACATAAAGGTTTTCACAGACATAATAATCGTATTTATCTCCAAAACAGACTTTCTTCGCCAACGATACCGCTTCGGTATTTGTAAGTTTGTGCCCATTGCTTTGAGCATATGAACACAAGCTCACAAAAAGTAGGAGAAACAATATACTTGCCTTTCTTATCTTGTTATTCATCGCAACTACAAGTTTTAAGGTGTTCATCGCAATAATTTCTTTCCATTTACAACATAAACGCCTTTAGGCAGACGCTTTATATCATTCCCTACATACCTGCCGTCAATGGTAAAAATCCTGTCTGCCCCAGCATCTGAGGTCATTACAACATTGTGTATTCCTGCAACGTCATACTCCTTTATCGTCTTGAAGGCAGTGCCCCAGGTCGCGTCTGACTCGAAAGCGGACTTGGCGCCTTGGGGAACGTAGAGCACAACATCTTCGGAAATGTCTTCAAACACTTTTTCACCAAGGGTGATTTCACTTGGAGACGAAGCATGCAGGATGAATGATTTCAGATATCTGCAGCCGGCAAAGGCCATGTACTCGATTGACTCTACACTTTCCGGAAGGTCAAGGATTTCAAGATTGTTATAATAGAAAGCTCCATAGCATATCTTCTTCAGACCATACGGCAATGTAACATGCTTAAGATTGACACGGTAATATCTCTCTTCCGTCTTTATGCTCTCGTATCCGTAATTCCAAGTATCTTCGCCTATTCCTAATACGCATACGGCTGGAACGCGTGGCTTGAAAGCCATTGTACCGATACAGTCATCCACAAGTTTGCAATTCTCCAGATTAAGTCCTGTCAGATCAAAATACTCTGCAAGGTCACGGAGTTGATAATAGTTCTTGTTTCCCAATGTTCCTGTCACGACAATAGAATCAACATCTCTCCATTCGTCGCTGACCGGGGAGGGGGTGAATACGCCGTCCTGCGTCAACTCCACATACTTTATGTTCTGTGCGTTCATGCATAATGAACTGGCAAGCACGAACAGCAATAAAAAGATTTTTTTCATAGTTTTATCCTTTCTATAATTAAATGATTAAAAAAATGGATTGTCACTCTGCGTTTATACTCGTATAAGTCATACTCTCAGAATATTGAATGCTCGCGAAGGCTACCTGGATGCCGCGGTATGCTATATCACTGCATGCCTTCAGCTGCTCTGTCAGCTCACGCATGTTGCTTGCCGGCTTCATCCTGCTCTCGACAGGAACCTCTGTCGTATCTTCTTGTGTACAAGAATTGAGCGTTGCCATACCAAGGACAAGCGCCGCAAAAATAAAACGTTTTTTCATAATATATCAATTAAATTGTTTTATCAATATAGACCACTTTATTTTACAGTGCAAAGATAATTACGAAAAAAGGGAACAACTGAATTTCGTTGTTGAATTTTTGTTGAATTCTTATAATACTCTGTAACCCAACATATTACAATAACAAAATCGGGGCCGCTGCCAACTCTGTGCAACGACCCCGATATAGAAAGCTATGATTATTATGCTGTTTTTAGTCAGCCAACTTAGCCTTGATGAACTCGCGGTTCAAGCGGGCGATGTTTGAGATAGACTCGTGCTTAGGACATTCAGCCTCGCAAGCACGGGTGTTGGTACAGTTACCGAAGCCCAGCTCTTCCATCTTCATAACCATCGCCTTGGCACGCTTGGCAGCCTCTGGACGACCCTGTGGAAGGAGAGCGAACTGGCTCACCTTAGAGCTTACGAAGAGCATGGCAGAACCGTTCTTACATGCTGCCACACACGCACCGCAACCGATACATGTGGCGCAGTCCATAGCCTCGTCGGCAGCCTCCTTTGAGATGAGGATGGCATTTGCGTCCTGAGCCTGACCTGTGCGAACGCTGACATAACCGCCAGCCTGCATGATCTTGTCGAAAGCGCCACGGTCTACCATACAGTCCTTGATGATCGGGAAAGCGGCAGAACGCCATGGCTCAACGGTGATAACGTCGCCGTCCTTGAACTTACGCATATAGAGCTGGCAAGTGGTGGCTCCTGTGTTTGGTCCGTGTGGATGACCGTTGATATAGAGTGAGCACATACCGCAGATACCCTCGCGGCAGTCGTGGTCGAAAACGAAAGGCTCCTGGCCTTCCTCGATGAGCTGCTCATTGAGAATATCGAGCATCTCGAGGAACGAGGTGTCGGTAGGAATGTCCTTCATCTCACGTGTGTCAAAGTGTCCCTCTGCCTGAGGACCATTCTGACGCCAGAATTTCAGTGTGAATGATATATTATTTTCCATTGTTGTTGTTGTTTTATCGATGACGAGAAGACGATAAGAATAAGGAGAGTATATTTCCTTGTCTGCCCGTCTACTCGTTTACTCGTCTACTGTATTAATTCTTATAGTTACGTGTCTGAACCTTGATAGCCTCGTAGTGAAGAGGTTCCTTGATGAGCTCAGGAGCTGTCTCGTCGTCGTTCTGATACTCCCAGCATCCAACGTAGAAGAAGTTCTCGTCGTCGCGCTTAGCCTCACCTTCCTCGGTCTGATACTCCTCACGGAAGTGACCTCCGCAAGACTCGTTACGAGAGAGAGCGTCGTAAGCCACGAGCTCGCCCATCAACAAGAAGTCACGCAGGTGGATAGCCTTGTCGAGCTCCACGTTGAGACCGTCTTTGCTTCCTGGAATGAAGAGATTGGTGTTGAACTCCTTGCGCAGCTTCTTGATAAGCTCCAGACCCTCTTTCAGTCCCTCTGCAGTACGTCCCATTCCGACGTGCTCCCACATGATGTGTCCGAGCTCCTTGTGCAGAGAGTCAACAGAGCGCTTGCCCTGGATTCCCATCAAGCGGTCGATTTCAGCCTGTACGCCCTTCTCAGCCTCTGCAAACTCAGGCAGGTCGGTAGAGAGACGAGGCCAGATGGCCTGGTCGGCGAGATAGTTCTGGATGGTGTATGGCAATACGAAGTATCCGTCGGCAAGACCCTGCATGAGGGCAGAAGCACCGAGACGGTTTGCTCCGTGGTCAGAGAAGTTACACTCACCGATAGCGAACAGACCTGTTATTGATGTCATCAGCTCGTAGTCAACCCAGATACCACCCATTGTGTAGTGGATGGCAGGATAGATCATCATCGGGTTGTAATATTTAACTCCGTTTATCTCGTTTGCCAGCTCTCCTGGATTAACGTCGGTAATCTCCTCATACATGTCGAAGAGGTTGCCATAGCGCTGACGAACCACGTCGATGCCGAGGCGCTCGATACTCTCTGAGAAGTCGAGGAATACGGCAAGTCCGGTGTTGTTCACTCCGTAGCCCTTGTCGCAACGCTCCTTTGCTGCACGAGAGGCAACGTCACGAGGCACGAGGTTACCGAATGCCGGATAGCGGCGCTCCAGATAGTAGTCGCGGTCTTCCTCCGGAATGTCAGAACCCTTCTTTGTTCCAGCCTGCAGAGCCTTGGCGTCTTCAATCTTCTTAGGCACCCAGATACGTCCGTCGTTACGCAGAGACTCCGACATAAGAGTCAGCTTAGACTGCTTGTCACCGTGTACAGGGATACAAGTCGGGTGGATCTGTGCAAAGCAAGGATTGGCAAAGTAAGCACCTTTGCGGTAAACCTGCATAGCAGCCGAACCATTTGACGCCATAGCGTTGGTAGACAAGAAGTAAGTATTACCATAACCGCCGGTACCGATAACTACCGCATGGGCAGCGAAACGTTCAATCTTACCTGTAACCAAATTACGGGCGATAATACCACGGGCGCGTTCCACACCTTCGTTATCCTTAATCAGCACAACGTCCAACATCTCATAACGAGTGTACAACTTCACGTTACCACGCTGAACTTCACGGCTCAATGCAGAATAAGCACCCAGCAACAACTGCTGTCCGGTTTGACCGCGGGCATAGAATGTACGTGAAACCTGAGCACCACCGAATGAACGGTTATCCAGCAAACCACCGTATTCGCGAGCGAAAGGAACACCTTGAGCTACGCACTGGTCGATGATAGCATTTGACACTTCGGCCAGACGATAAACGTTAGCTTCGCGTGCACGGTAGTCACCACCTTTGATTGTATCGTAGAAAAGACGGTAAACAGAGTCACCATCATTTTGATAATTCTTAGCAGCATTGATACCTCCCTGTGCAGCAATAGAGTGTGCACGACGGGGAGAGTCCTGGATACAGAAGTTTAATACCTTGAAACCCAGAGCACCCAGTGAAGCAGCAGCCGAAGCACCTGCCAAACCGGTACCTACCACAATAATGTCAAGACGACGTTTGTTGGCAGGGTTTACCAATTTTTGATGAGCTTTATAATTGGTCCATTTCTCGGCTAAAGCGCCTTCAGGAATTTTAGAATCTATAGTAGCCATATTCATTTACAATTTTATCATTTACAATTGTAAATGATAAAATTGTAAATGAAT
>OMDA01000992.1_pt1 | contig 12257 bp, 6 predicted proteins | sample 1645141 | NCBI WGS metagenome assembly OMDA01 (sample SAMEA103958151, study PRJEB25191) | human gut metagenome | reverse complement strand
AGCCAGCGGTCAAAAGAAAGCTATAGAAAATACCCTTGGTAAACTTGGACATGGGACTTCACCTTCTGAATGAATGCTTATGATTTCCGAAACGACATAGATGTCATAGACAGGACTGATAGTCAGATCAGACTTATCCACCGGACCCGCAAACCATTCGTTTTTGATACCGGAGATCAATCCATCGTATCATTCTAAAATGAAACACTTCATTTTTAATTGCGAATTCATCATGTAAAGCAGTCATGGCTTTAGAATAATTGATGACTCTTCTCATGCTGATTCCCCCTTATTCGTGTTTTTTGGAACAATTTCAATTATAACACCATTATCTGAAATGTTTATTATTTATTCATGCCAAGTTTTTATTATTTCCATAGATTGCAATTCATATTTTCAACTTTCCTTCTCCTTGTACCCTTAAAACGAATGTGTAATCTATGAATACGTCTTCCTATAAAATATAAATATACATTTTATGGTTACTGTATATACAGCCTATCGTCAACGGTCGTCTTCCGGTTGACTTATCCATTCCAAAAGACCCTCACCCAATAAAAAAACACGGCATCCTTTCGGATACCGTGTTTTTAAGGACATTGCTTCTTAAGCTGTATCAGCTTCTTTAAGGAAACACCGATTAAATCGTTGTCAGATTTCATTCTTGGATTTTTATACAGAGCGAGGAATCATCTGACGCGAATAGCAAGCTATTTAAGGAAGATGATGACGAAGCCATGTATAAAAATCCATGTGAAATCCGACTCTGCGATTTAATCAGCGTTTCCCTAACTAAGTCCAGAAATTAACAAATCGCTATACGAGTCCCTAATCCCTAGTCCCTAGCCACTAGCTACAGCCCCTATATCAATTCCCTCGGCAGGCTGGAAAGCAGTCTGTCCCTTTCTTTATAGTCCGGCAGATAGGTCTCCATCCGTGCATAGAAGTCGGGGCCGTGACCGGCTACGAAGAGGTGGCAGAGCTCATGGACGACGACAGCCTTGATGCATTCCTTCGGCTTTGTGACAAGGTCGAGGGCGAAGGAGAAGCGCCCCGTCACTCTCCGGCAGGAGCCCCAGCGGCTTTTCATGACGCGGATCGTGACCCCGGTGATCCGACTCTCCGGGATCGCCATGCGCTTTGTCCATATTTCAAGCTGCTTTTCGATCTCCCAAAGAAGGATGCGCTTCATGCCTGCCTTGAATACCTTCTCACGCTCCCTCTGTTTTGTCCGAAGGAGCAGCCGCAGCTCTCCGTCTGTCGAGACGGCGGCATCATCGCGCATCCCGAGGCAGACCTGCAAGGGATACGCCCTTCCAAAGACATGGTGGATCTCTCCTGTGACATATTGAAATTTGATTTTCTCCGGCACCAGCGCCATGTACTTCGTAAGCCATGCGGTCTTTCCCGCGACGAAGTCACGGATCTCCCGCTCCGAACCCCTCCGCGGCGCCGTCACCTCGACAGATCCTCCCTCCCGCACGCGAAGATAGATGCGGCGGATGGGTTTTCGGATCACCAGCACCTCATAGCCCGTCGCAGGGTCGATGAATGTTGTCATGATGCCCTCGTCTCTATAGAACAGAAAAAAACTCATAGGTTCAACAGGGGTGATAGGTGGAACAGGCGCAACGGGGGTGGAGCGACACGTAAGGAAACGCCGCGAAATTTTCGTTGAACCTGTCACGCCTTCAAAGCCTGATGAGCCTATGAGGTCAGATGAAATCCATGAGATGACCTTTGGCGTTTCTACACCTTCGTGCTTTCTCCCAGAATGTGATCCTCTGTCTCGAAGAGAGCCTTGGCGAAATCATCCGGATGGAAACGGTCAAGATCGTCCTCACGTTCGCCGAGACCGATCCACTTGATCGGCACATGCAGCTCTTCATGAACAGAGAGGACCACGCCGCCTTTCGCCGTGCCATCGAGCTTGGTCAGGACGACCCCTGTCAGCGGCACGATCTCTCCGAAATTTTTCGCCTGGCTGATGGCATTCTGCCCCGTGGTCGCATCCAGGACGAGGAGCGTCTGATGCGGTGCATCAGGGATGACCTTCTTGATGACGCGGGAGATCTTGGCAAGCTCTTCCATCAGATTCACCTTCGTCTGCAAACGGCCAGCGGTATCGATAAGGACGACATCGACGCCGCGCGCCTTGGCTGCTGAAACAGCATCGAAGGCCACCGCCGCCGGATCCGCGCCTTCCGCATGCTTCACGATGTCTGCGCCGGTGCGCTCCGCCCAGATGGTGAGCTGCTCAGAAGCCGCCGCACGGAAGGTATCTGCCGCTGCTAAAACCACGCGTTTACCCTGACTCTTTAATTTACCTGCCAGCTTGCCAACAGAGGTTGTCTTTCCGACTCCGTTTACACCAATGACTAAAACGACAGATTTTTCTTCCTCGAAGCGGTATGCAGTCTCGCCTACATCCATCTGCTCTTTGATACTCTGAATCAGAAGCTCTTTACAGTCTGCCGGCTCTTTGATTTTTTCTTCTTTGACACGTTCCTTTAACTTGTCCAAAATTGCCTCTGTGGCATGTACACCAAGGTCTCCCATAATCAGAATCTCTTCGATTTCTTCATAGAAATCATCATCAATATGTGAAAATCCATGAAATACAGAATCAATACCGGATACAATGTTATCTCTTGTCTTGGTTAATCCTGATACAAGGCGGGCAAAAAAGCCTTTTTTCTCTTTCTTTTCTTCTTCCATCTTGTCACTTCTTTCTCTGTTCATTTCTCTTATTTATCTAAATCTTCTTCAATCAGATTTACACTTACCAGTGTGGATACACCCTTCTCCTGCATGGTAATTCCGTACAGGCGGTCGGCTGCTGCCATGGTTCCTCTTCGGTGCGTAATGATAATAAACTGCGTATTCTTCGTTAATTTATGCAGATATTTTGCAAAACGTCCTACGTTAGAATCATCTAACGCTGCCTCAATCTCGTCTAAAAGACAGAATGGGGATGGCTTTAAGTTCTGAATTGCAAATAACAGTGCAATGGCTGTCAACGATTTCTCTCCACCTGACAACTGCATCATGTTCTGCAGCTTCTTTCCAGGTGGCTGCGCAATAATACGGATGCCGCACTCTAAGATGTCCTCATTCTCGACTAACTCTAAGGTTCCTTTACCACCACCAAAGAGGTCCTTAAATGCCTTGTCAAATTCATGCTGGATTTCCGCAAACTTCTCGGTAAACTGCTTGCGCATTCCGGTATCCAGATCTTCAATGATACCCACCAGCGTCTGCTCTGCTTCTACTAAATCATCATGCTGCGTCTTTAAAAACGTATAACGTTCACTGATTTCTTTATATTCTTCAATGGCATTGACATTGACATCACCCAATTTTCGGATATCATCCTTGATACCGTAAATCTGTTTCTTAAGTTCCGGCAAATCCTGATATTCTTCATTGCGAAGCAGCAATGCGTTATGCGGAGTCAGCTCATATTCCTCCCACATATAATTGGTCTGGTATTCACCTGCCTCTTCTAACTTCTCTCTCTGGCTGTTCAGTCGGAAAATCTCTTTGTCAAGATTTGCAATCCGCTTGGAAATCTCTTCTCTTCGTTCAAAGAATCCCTTATACTCTGCTGACATCTGTTCTTTTGCAGCAATGCTCTCAGAAAGCTTCTGATTCAATGCCGCATAATTTTCATCGGATGCAAGAATGGTCTTTCGGATGGCTTCAATGTCTGCCTCATGACGTTTTGCATCTTCTTTGGATTCTGCTGACTGATTCTTCAAAGACTCCTGATTCTTGTATACACGCTCTAACTCTTCTTCCACACGTTCTAAGTTTTCCTGTATGAATTCCTGTTTCTGTGTGAATCCGGCTTCCTCTAACTGCACCTTGGAAACAGCTTCAGTTGCAGCCTCTTCCAGTTTCATCTGTTCTTCTAAAATTACCTGGAACTGCTCAGCCTGGGCTTTGATTTCTTCTTCCCGTACTTCTGCTTCTTTGATTTCCTCTTCCGTACGTTCCTTGCCCTTCTTAATATCCGTCAACTGTTCTTCAATATCCTGGCTCTCATTCTTTAAGCCTTCAAATACGCTCTCGCTTTCATTCTTCTGCTGCAAGGTACGGTCTACATTCATCCTGGCTGTATTCTGCTGTAAATACTGTTCCTGTAAATCAGTCCGTACCTTTTCCATATCCTGCATGGCAAGTTCCTGTGCAGTGCGGATTTCTTCGCTCCGCTCCTTGCAGGATGCAATGGTTTTCTTCAGTTCTTCCAGTCTCTTCGTCAAATCGTCAATTTCGCGTTTTCTTCCCAGAAGATTACCGGTATTCTTAAAGGCACCACCGGCAATGGAACCACCCGGGCTTAAATACTCACCCTCCAAGGTTACCATATGTAAAGAATAATGGCTCTTCTTCGCCAGTGCCAACGCATGGTCAATGGAGTCCATAACAAAGACTCTTCCAAGAAGATAGGACATTACACCGTCAAATTTTGCATCATGTTTTACCAGCGTATCTGCCTTTCCGATTACGCCTTCTTCTTTTAAGAATACATCCTGCTTGCTGTTATCCTTACCGGTAACACTGGTCAACGGCAGGAATGTGGCACGTCCCAGACGATTCTGTTTCAGATAAGCAATCATTTTCTTTGCTGTCTGCTCGTCTTTCGTAACAATGTTCTGGATGTTTCCACTGAGTGCAACTTCAATGGCTGTCTCATACTTCTTGTCCACCTGAATGAGGTCTGCCACAACGCCGAGGATTCCGCCTTCCTTATCCTTCTGCTCCATTACCTTACGGATACTGTTTCCATAGCCTTCATAACGCTCTGCAATATTTTTTAAGGTCTCAAGACGGGATTCTCCCTTATTATAATCAATAGTTGCTTTTTCTAAGGCACTCCGGTTCTCTGCTGTTTTCTTACGCCAGCTTTGAATTAAGTCTGCGGTCTCTTTTTCTTTTGCCTTTAATGCTTCAATCTCACGACTTACTTCTGCTAATTTGTCCTGATATTCTGACAATACACTCTGCAAATCTGCTTCTTCGCTTTTACGCTTTAAGAGACGCTGATTCAACTGGGCTTTGCGGATATTTACCTGCTCTGCCATGGTATCGAATTTCTGTAATTTTGCTTTTGTGGAAGCTTTATTATTCAGAATCTCAATAATCTCATTCTTGCCTTCTTCGATGCCCTGTGTACAGCGGGCAATTTCCTTCTGAATCTTTTCTAACTCATCAGAAGCTGCCTGCTTGCGTGCTTCAATCTCTGCTACCTGGCTGTCAATTTCCTGCTTCTGTGCAAGATAATGCTCCTGCTGTTCTTTTCTTTCTTTCCGGTCACTTTCTAACTGCTCCAAACGTGCTTTTAAGCTGTCATCTGTCATCTGTGCAGCCTTAATCTGCTCATTTAATACATTAATCTGACCTTCCAGTTTTCCCTTCATGACATTGGTATTGCTGAGTTCTTCGCGGATTTCTGTGATTTTCGCATCCATTTCTTCCATGTCCTGCTCTTTTTTCTCATACTCCGCTTTGATATTCTCGTATGCCTCGTTGTCTTCTTTTAACTGGGTATCTGCAATTTTAAACTTTTCTTCTACTTCTTTGGTCTGGGTCTCAATCCGCTCCATCTCTAAAAGGAACATGTTAACATCCAAGGTCTTTAACTCTTCCTTTTTCTTAAGATAGATTCTTGCGGTCTCTGACTGTTTCTCCAACGGTCCTACCTGACGCTCCAACTCTGTCAAAATGTCATTGACACGTACCAGGTTCTCCCGCTCACTTTCTAATTTCTTCTGGGCGGTTACTTTTCTTCTCTTATATTTTACAATTCCTGCCGCTTCATCGAAAAGTTCTCTTCTTTCCTCCGGCTTACCGCTTAAGATTCGCTCAATCTGACCCTGTCCGATAATAGAATAACCTTCTTTACCGATACCGGTATCATAAAAAAGCTCGCTTACATCCTTCAGACGGCATGGATTGCCATTGATAAGATATTCACTTTCTCCGGAACGGTATACTCTTCGGGCTACCGTTACTTCTGAATAATCTACCGCAAGCTGATGGTCTGCATTGTCTAATGTAATCGCAACATATGCATAACTTAATGGCTTACGATTCTCTGTTCCCGCAAAAATAACATCCTGCATGCTTGCGCCACGTAGCTGCTTGGCACTCTGTTCTCCCAATACCCAGCGCACTGCGTCCGCAACATTACTTTTTCCACTACCGTTTGGCCCCACAATGCCTGTGATTCCGTTGTGAAAATCAAATACAATTTTATTTGCAAATGATTTAAAACCGTGAATTTCAATACTTTTGAGATACATAACTTCCTCCGTTTAAGAGCGCTTATTCTCCTGCTGTTTCAGCTTAAGCAACGCCTGATATGCAGCTTCCTGTTCTGCTGCTTTCTTTGTATGTCCCATTCCCTCTCCAATGGACTTTTCTCCGATTCTGGCTTCTACCACAAACCGCTTATCATGATCCGGTCCTTCTTCCCGGATCAACTGATAATTCAGTTCTTCATTATATCCTGCCTGTACTATCTCCTGCAGGATAGTCTTGCTATCATAAAAGAGCTGTTTGTGCTCAATGTCTGTCAGAATGTATTTTAACACAAACTCTTTTGCATTAGCAAAACCACCATCCAGAAAAATTGCTCCTATTACTGCTTCCAATGCATCCGAAAGAATGGATTTCCGATTTCTTCCTCCTGTTAAATCCTCTCCTTTTCCCAGATACAGATATTTTCCCAAATCAATTGCTCTGGTACAAAATGCCAGTGTCGGCTCACACACAAGGCTTGCCCGGAGCTTGGTCAGTTCACCTTCCGAATAATCCGGATACTTCTGGTATAAGAATTCACTGGATGTAACCTCAAGCACTGCATCGCCTAAGAATTCCAGCCGTTCATTATCTGAGTGCTTCTTCATATGTCTTTCATTGGCATAGGAACTATGGGTTAATGCCTGTCTTAATAATCCCTGATTGTTGAAATGATATCCTATCACTTCTTCAAATTCATGTAATCTGCTCACTGTTTTCTCCTTCTAACTGTCGTTGCTGCCCGCAAACTACGGGAAACACGCTTTGCAAGCCGCCTGCGGCGGTCGCTTGTGACATCTACCTTATACGCCGCAGTGTGCATCCTCGCGGAGCGTTTTTTACTTTACAGGAAAGCAATTTCCTGTAAAGCAAAAAAGGAACGAGCACTTTTACCGCATCAAAATAATACGGTAAAAGTCTCGTTCCTCTGCAGTGTATATTCCGGTTATCCCTCTTCAGATAACGTGATGACGAAAAATACAACACCGGCTATCCGGTGCGAACTACTCCCTGATACGTCATCATCATAACATATACCTTTTTTCTCCGTCAATGCCTATTTTTCTGACTCTTCCCAGTAACAACAGGTATCCTTTCCTTTATGCTTTGCTGTATACAAAGCTTTATCTGCCTGCCTGATACTATCTTCATAGTTATAGCTGTCTTTTCTAATCAGGGTGATTCCAACACTACAGGATACCGGAGTCGGAAGCTTCTCCCGCAGCTGTTCCTGCATCCGTGCCAGTCTCTTATCCAAGGTTTTCTTTGAGCCAAATCCTTTAAACAATACTACAAATTCATCCCCACCAAGTCTTCCTATATAATCGGTACGGCGGAAGCTTTCATGAATGGTATCCACAAAAGTACGCAATACTTTATCTCCATATGGATGTCCCTTGGTATCGTTAATCTGTTTAAAATTATCAATATCCAATATAAGAAGTGCACACACTTCCCCTTTCTTTGCTTCTTCTAATACATAATGGCTGGTATATTGTTCAAATATCCGCCGGTTCAGTACGTTCGTCAACGGATCGGTATTGGCTGCACGCTCTTGTTCCTGCTGACGGCGTTTCTGTCCATCTATATCCTTAAGATACAGCAGTGCATACATATTTTCTGTTACCTGCTCCTGAAATACATGTACGGTAAGCTCCATCCAGTGGTAACTTCCTCTTGCCATCCTTCTGCGAAGCTGATAATTCACAGTAGCCGTTCCTCTGTTATAATTATAAACCATCTTTTCCTGCTCTAATACATCATAGCATCCAACCTGGTCTTCCTCTAATACCAGTTCATCAATATGACGGTTGAAAACCTTCATATAATTTAATGCTTCCCGCTCGCCCTCTGCTACGTAATCTTTCCAGAGTCCACCACTGCTTTGAATCTTACCATTACTCAGGTCTACCTCAGCATATGCCACGGTCTCCGACAGCATTGCCTGATAAAAGTCCTCTCTCTGTAAATATTTTAACTGGATATTCTGATGATCTTCAATCTGATAAATAGTAACTATCCTCAAATTTTCATCCTGTTTCTGGTCTCCAATTTTACAGATATCCAGACGGAACCATTCAAACTCATCCTGCTTGTTTTTTAAAAGAATTTCTAATACCTGATCCTCTTTTCCATATTCTACGCCGGTAAATGCTGCATGAAATACATCCCGGAAATGAGGATGTACCATTCCATCCTCCCAGCTTTCCGGAAATCCAACCTCTTTTAGCTGATTGCCCTTTAACATAGAACGATTTGTATGGAAATAAATGGTATGTTTCTTCTCATTATATTCCATACGTTCATATTCCTGACTCTTTAAAAATTTTTTCCGAATCATATCATTATTAATGCGATGATATCCTTTTAATGTATAGACACCATTTTCCTGATGACCAAGCACTCCAACGCAGCGTACTGTCACTTTTCCACGTTCCGGATGATTCCAGGTATATTCCATCTCGATAATCTTTTCGGTTGTGATAATATCATGTAATGCATTCTGTACATAATCGTAATAACCATCACTGATGTTATCATACCAGAACCTGAAACATTCCTCGCTGTTCATAATGTCGTCTATGCCCAGAATGCTGCGCATGCTCTTATCCACATACAGACGGTTCTTTCCATTGACAGTATCCAGTTCCAGCGTCCACAGTCCCAGTTTTACAGACTGTAATATATTTTCCTCCTTCAGCATACCCGTCATACGGGCTATCATCTCACTCTTTACATCCATCATTCCGTCACGAATCAGTATATTTGAAATAAAAGGACGTATTCTGGCAAGAAAAGTCTTATCATTTGGGCGGTATTTCGGATTATCCACACCAATAAATCCAAATAAATGACCTTCATTTAACAATGGAAGAAGCATCAGCCTGCGTATTTCCTGATGCACTAATATTTTCCACAAATCCGGTGCTGACTCCCGATACATATCCACATCTTTGATAATAACCGGTCTGTCTTCCTTCAGACTACCAATCACCAGTTTTACCCGGTCACCCGGTACCGATGCCAGATAAAGCTGCTGGCTCTGAATCTCATTTTCACACCACTCACAGACATTACTCCAGCTATCTGCCTCTTTGGAATATAAAAAGATATAGCAGCGGTCTGCCTGATAAAATTCCCCGGTATGATGAAGAAGTTCACTGATGATATCAGCTTCATTTTCTTTTTCTTTCGCCTCTTCCAAGGCTTTCACAATGCCCTTTTCCACTTCTAACTGTTCTTCCAGCCTGCTCATGGAAATATTGATGGTATTCATGTCAATACCTATCTGAAGGCGTGCTGCCTTATTGCCCCAGTTTACTAATTTATCCTTCATCAACATCTGGGTTCCTAAGAATTCATTATTTGCATATCTGGTCAAAAACTTCTTATGCTTTAATTTTGCCATATTACAATCTGGGCACGGTTCTTCCCTGCCCTCTAATACCTGATAACATTTCTTGCCGGCATAATCACTAACGCCGCTGATTCGTTGTCCGGCAGAATTCATATAATATAACTCATAGCTTTCCGCATCTATGACATAGACCATCTCTTCTAACTGGTCTAATATCGCTTTATAATCGGTACCGTCTCCTGCTTCCGGCAGAATCACTGTACTATTCCCACAATCTTCCTGCCACCGTTCTTCCTCTACATGTCCAAAAATATACTGTTTTTCAAACAGCTCTTCTTCAATCGGTTTACTGAAATAGAACCCCTGTAAAACTTCAGGTGCAAGCTCTGCAAGTGTCTGTAATTCCTCCGGTGTTTCTACCCCTTCACATACTACCCGGATCTGTGCACTTCTTGCCAGTTCCAAAATATTACGAAGAAGCCGGTAATTGTATGCACTCATATTAATCCGGCTGACAAAGCAGCGGTCAATTTTAATCTCATCAATTGCCAGACTCTTAAGATAACTTAAGCTGGAATATCCGGTTCCAAAATCATCCATGGAAATCTGTATACCACGCTTGCCCCACTGATAAAATAACTGATTGTATTTGGTATAATCCTGTAACTGCATGCTTTCTGTCAGTTCCAGAATAATAGCTTCTCCGGGAATTCCTTCCTGTTCTAATAAATCATAAATGTACTGGCTTAAATCCGGCTGCTGTAACTGTATATAAGAAAGATTAATACTCATACGGAATTCCGGATTATAACGCCGCCACTTTGCACACTGGGCAATGGCTTCCTTTAATACCCATTTTCCCACCTGCACAATCATTCCGCTCTGCTCTAATATTCCAATAAAAAGATTTGGTGACACCACCCCATGATATTTTGAGCGGAAACGGAGCAGTGCCTCTGCTCCCACTACTTCATAATTACTCATCCCAATCTGTGGCTGGAAGAGAAGATAAAATCCATCACACTGGTTGCGGATACTCTTTCTGATTTCTTCTGTTAAGTCAATAACCGACAACTGTTTCTCATAATCTTCTGCTGAGAAAAGAATCAACCGGTTCTTACCGCTCTTCTTGGCACGGTCCAGAGAACTTTCCGCATAGTTAAACAGTGTATTGGCATCCTTGATTCCGGACATCGGATAGCAGACTGCACCTGCTGAAAAGGTACAGTTCTCCATCATCTTCATCTGTATATTCTGGTATACCTCACGCACAGCCTCCATATCATATCCCACAAAATTAACTGCAAACCGGTCACCATCCAGACGATAAATTTTTATGTTTTCATCAATACTATTTTCCAGAAGAGCCGCAATCCTCTTTAAAATAAAATTACCATGGCCTCTTCCATATTTCGTATTGATATTTTTAAAATTATCCACACCAAGGACAAGCAAAACACCTTCTTTTCTGCTGTTCAGCATTTCATCCAGATGTTCCATTAATTTAGTACTATTAAAAAGTCCGGTAAGTGAATCTGTCTTTCCCAAAAGGACAGTATCTGATGTTCTTCCCACCATTACATAAGGAATCCCGGTCTCATCCAGTTCAGCTTTCCCACGACAGCTGATCCAGACCAGATTGCTGTTTCTGTCTACCAGCCGGTATTCCAAATCATGTATCAGGCTTTTTCCAGAGCAGATAGATTCCATATCATTAACCCACTGGTTTAAGTCTCTTTCATATACAATATCTTTCCAGTCATCTATGCCGCAGCTGTTGTTTTCATCCATGCGCAATGCATATCTCTTTGATATATCATTGCTGGCGAAATAAAATTTACCCTCTTTTAAATCTGCCAGAAATAAATAATCATCGGTACTTTCACTTAATAACTGCAGAGTCTGGTAACATTCCGCAAATCCTTTTTTCCCTTTAAACAATTCATCCAGCGTATTCTTCTCCTGCATAGCCCCTCCAAAAAATATATATTTTTCTGTCTATACATTCCTTCCTGCATTATTTAATTGTACATCAAATTATCGTTTTTTACAATATTTATTCAGAAAAGTGTCATAAAAGCACAACCGTATTCATCCGGCATCCGATGGCAGGCTGCCCGCTGCACACAATACACCCCAGCCCAGCCTTGGATTTGGGAAAAAAGAATATCCCGGCAGTGGTCTTGCTCCCCGGATGAGATATGCTTTTATTTTTTCCCCATATAAAAAAGCATCATGTTTCTCTACAATTCCCCATTGCATAAAAAGTGCTGCCGTCCCGGTTACAAATGGCGTTGCCATTGAAGTTCCGCTTCGTACGGTATAACCGCCGCCTGGTGCACAGGATTCAATGTCCACCCCTGGCGCACAGATGTCCGGTTTCACCTGATTGGTCTCTCTGGTGAACCCTCTCCCGGAAAAGGCTGCCACCTGATTATATCTTGCATCATAGGCTCCCACCGAAATTACCTTATAGGCAGTGGATGGAATTGTAAGCGTTGTCTCTTCTGTGGGATATAAAAATCCGGTTGCTTCTCCGATGACCGCAAGGGAAGGCAGCCACATATTATAGACCCCGGTTACAATCTTTTCC
>OMDA01000981.1_pt1 | contig 12407 bp, 8 predicted proteins | sample 1645141 | NCBI WGS metagenome assembly OMDA01 (sample SAMEA103958151, study PRJEB25191) | human gut metagenome | reverse complement strand
TTGACGGGCTTTCTCCGCTTTCTGCACGCCGACACCCTGCGAACCGAGCACCCGCTGACCCTGCCCGGCTGGCAGCCCGCCGCGCCGCTGACGCTGTGGGAGCTGCCAAAGGGCCGTGCCCTGCCGCTGCCGCCCGCGCCCCCGGCGGAGCTTGTCCCGGACAAAGCGCCGTCGATGCTGCCGGTCAGCCGCCTTGTCTTTGCCGAGAGCGACGCCGAGGCCGACGAGTTTTACTCCGCGGCCTGCACGGCGCTGGCCCACGGGGTGGGCACCTGCCGCGCACTGCTGCACAACGGCAAACCCGTCTGCACGGTGGGCTGCTACGAGCAGAGCGATACCGAGAGCTACATGGCCGCGGGCGTGACCGACCCCGCGTGGCAGGGCAGGGGGCTGGCGCGGTATTTGATTGTCGGGCTGGCGAATGAGCTGACCGCCGAACGCGCGGTGCGGTTCGCCTGCTTCCCGGCGATGTGCGGCTTTTATGCACAGCTTGGATTTTTACAAATCGGCAAAATTCAACATTATACTACAGATTGGAATACTACATGATCGAACAATTTTACGACCTGCGCCCCGAAGTGCTGGCGCTGGACCGCAAGGCCCTCGACCTCTGCCGTGCGCAGTTTGCCCATGTGGAGGAGATCCGCGACTACAACCAGCTCAAAATGCTGCGTGCCTTCACCGACTGCGGCGTCGAGGCACGGCATTTCTGGGGGTCCAGCGGCTACGGCGTCTGGGACGACAGCCGCAACAAGCTGGAGGAGGTCTTTGCCCGCTGCATGGGGGCCGAGGCCGCACTGGTGCGCCCGCAATTCATGAGCGGCACCCACACGCTGACCGTCGCGTTGTTCGGCCTGCTGCGCACCGGCGACACCCTGCTGGCCGCCACGGGCCGCCCTTATGACACGCTGGAAGGCGTCATCGGTCTGGACGGCAAGGGCAAGGGCACCGGCACCCTGATGGACTACGGCGTAAACTATGACGAAGCCCCCCTCAAGGCCGACTTCACCCCGGATTACGCGCTGATCGCTCAAAAAGCCCCGGGGGCAAAGGTCTGCCATATCCAGCGCAGCCGCGGCTACACCCAGCGCAATGCGTTTGACCTTGCCACGATTCAAAAGGTCGCGGACACCGCCCGCAAAGCCAACCCGAACGCGGTGATTTTCGTGGACAACTGCTACGGCGAGTTCACCCAGACGCAGGAGCCCTGCCAGGTGGGCGCGGACCTCGTGGTGGGCAGCCTCATCAAGAACCCCGGCGGCGGCATCACCCCTACGGGCGGCTACATTGCGGGCCGTAAGGACCTTGTCGAAAAGTGCAGCCACCGCTTCACTGCGCCCGGCATCGGCGGGGACCTGGGCTGCACGCAGGACAGCCTGCGGGATACCTTCCTCGGCTTCTACTACGCGCCGGGCGTCGTCTGCGAGGCGCTGAAAACCGCCATCTATGCCCAGTGTCTGCTGGAGCTGGCGGGCGTCAATCCCGTGCCGCGCTACACCGCCGACCACAACGACATTGTGACCTGCTTTGATTCGGGCAGTGCCGCCGCGCTGACGGGCTTCTGCGCGGGCATCCAGCACAACAGCCCTGTGGACAGCTTTGCCAGCCCCGAGCCTGCCGACGAGCCGGGTTACACCGACAAGGTCGTCATGGCCTCCGGCAGCTTTACCGAGGGCAGCACGATTGAAATCAGCTGCGACGGCCCGCTGCGTGCACCCTACACCTGCTATCTGCAGGGCGGCGTGAACTTTACCGCAGGCCGTGCCGCCGTGCTGAACGCCGTGCAGAATGCGTTTTTTGCAGAGTAAAAGGCTTCCCCCCTCGGGGGAAGCTGTCAGCGGCCCCGCCCGCTGACTGATGAGGGGCAGGTTTGCCATTATAGCCCATAAACGGGAAGCCGCGGCAAATTCGCCCCTCATCCGGCCCTGCGGGGCCACCTTCACCCCCCTGGGGGAAGGCTTTGAAGTAAAAAAATCTCCCGCGTATCCTAACCGATACACGGGAGATTTTTTACATTCTACTGTTTTAGTGCTTCACAAAATCACGGACCAGCGCTTGCAGCAGGTCGTCGCGGTCAATGCGGCGGATGATGGCGCGGGCGTTCTTGTAGGTCGTGATGTAGGTCGGGTCCTCCGACAGGATGTAGCCGACGAGCTGATTGATGGGGTTGTAGCCCTTCTCCTCCAGCGCGCGGTACACCTGCAGCACCGCTTGCTTGATCTCCATATCACGGTCATCACGGATGGAAAAAACGGCGGTAGGTTCAGAGATCGGCATTTCAATTCTCCCCTTCATTATGATATTACTAGCCTTATTATACTCAACATGCGCCAAATTTGCAAGATGAAAACGCAGAATTTTTATACAGAAATGCAAATTCCTCTTCTTTGCTTTTTGCCCGCCGCTGTGCTATAATACAGACAAAACTGTCCGTAAAGGAGCTACACTATGAAATTTTCGGAAATGCCCTATGCACGCCCCGACCTGGACGCCGTCAAGCAGCAGTTTGCTGACCTGCTGGCCCGCTTCAAGGCGGCTGCCACCTACGCCGAGGCCCACGCCGTTTTTCTGGAGGAGGAAAAGCTCAACAAGCATGTGGACACGCTCGCCCAGCTGGCCAGCGTGCGCAATACGATTGACACCCGCGACAAATTCTACGATGAGGAGATGAACTTCTGGAACGAAGCCACTCCCCAGCTGCAGGAGTGCCAGAACGCCTGGAGCCGCGCGATGCTCGACTCGCCGTTCCGCGCTGACTTCACCGCCGAGTACGGCGACCTGATGTTCGTTAACGCCGAAATCGCGGACAAGGCGTTCTCGCCCGATATTCTCGACGAGATGGCACAGGAAAACAAGCTGACCACCGAGTACGGCAAGCTGATCGCGTCGGCGCAGATCCCGTTTGAGGGCGGCGTCTACACGCTGAGCCAGCTGTCCCCGTTCAAGAACGACCCCGACGATGCCCGCCGTCTGGCCGCCTGGAAGGCCGAGGGCGCATGGTACAAAGAGCACGGGGCCGAGTTCGACGGCCTCTACGATCAGCTCGTCCACCTGCGTGACACCATGGGCAAAAAGCTCGGCTATGAGGGCTACACCACGCTGGGCTACTACCGCATGGGCCGCAACTGCTACACGAAGGCCGATGTGGAAAAGTTCCGCGCCGCCGTCGTCAAGTACATCGTGCCGCTGGCCGACAGCATCTACCGCGAGCAGGCCGGGCGGCTGGGCAAGCAGTACCCGATGAACGCAGCCGACAACGCCCTGATGTTCCGCAGCGGCAACCCCCGCCCGGCGGGCGACGCCGACGCCATCCTCAAACAGGGCAAAAAGTTCTATGAGGAGCTTTCCCCCGAGACCGGCGTGTTCTTCAACAAAATGCTGGACGACCAGCTCATGGACGTGCTGTCCACCCCCGGCAAGGCGGGCGGTGGCTACTGCACGAGCCTGGGTGATTACGAAATGCCGTTTATTTTTGCCAACTTCAACGGCACCCAGCACGACGTCGAGGTCGTGACCCACGAGGCCGGCCACGCCTTTGCCGCCTACATGAACCGTGACCGCATCCCGTACTCCTACGTCTGGCCCAGCATGGAGGCCTGCGAGGTCCACTCGATGTCGATGGAGTTCTTCGCCTGGCCGTGGGCCGATGGCTTCTTCGGCGCGGATGCCCGCAAGTTCTGCTACAGCCATCTGGCGGGTGCGCTGACCTTCATCCCCTACGGCACAATGGTGGATCACTTCCAGCACATCGTCTACGAGCATCCCGAGCTGACCCCGGCCCAGCGCCACGAGGAATGGAAAAAGCTGGCTGCCATCTATCAGCCCTGGATGCGTCTGGACGGCGAGATCCCGTTCTACGGCGCGGGTGAGTACTGGCAGCGCCAGATGCACATTTATCAGAGCCCGTTCTACTACATCGACTACTGTCTGGCCCAGACCGTCAGCCTGCAGTTCTGGGCGATGCTGCAAAAGGACCGCGCCGATGCGTGGAGCCACTACATGGCCTACACGAAGCAGGGCGGCAGCCGCACCTTCACCGAGCTGCTGAAAAACGCCGGCCTGTCCACGCCATTTGAGGAAAGCTGTCTGCGCGGCGTCAGCGAGGCGGCCAAGGCGTGGCTGGACAGTTACGATCTGACGGGGATCGTCTGATGGCGGACCGCGAGCGCGAGAAGAAAAAGAAGCGCGCCTATCTCGACGACTTTGAAAAGGATCTGAACGGCAATTATCAGTATCGCGGCGCGCATTACCGCTATGCGGGCGAGCACCCTCACAGCAGGGTGCTGGCTTTGCTGTGGCTGTTTTGCGGCGGCGGGGCTGCGCTGACCGTCGGCGCGGGCGCACTGCCCGGGGCCACGGCCCACGCACCTGTGTACCTGCTGCTGCCCTACATGGCGGCACTGGTGCTGGCGCTGTATGCGGTGGTGCTGCTGGTGCGGCTGACCCGTGGCGGCGCGCGTGTGCGGGCTTATATCCATGAACAGACCGCACAAAAATTGCCCTCTTTGTGCAGGGCGACAGCGGTACTCTGCGCTGCTGCCTCTGCGGGGCAGGGGGTGGCTGTGTTTGCAGCGGACGCACAGATGCTTTGGGGAATGAAAGGTGTTTTTATACTTTTTGAACTGCTCTCCTGCGTCGCTTTTGCCGCTGCTGCGTGGTTCCTCAAGCGGATGCCGTGGGAAAAAGAAGAATAATTATACATTATCATAATAGAGCGTGCTCCGCAGAAAAACGCAGGGCACGCTTTTTTGGATGAGCAGGAAAAGTCTTCCCACAGGGGGAAAAAGACTTTGGGGGTTACAAAATTTTCCTCTCAAATTCGGCAAAAGGTACAAAAAGCAACAAAAGTGTGATTTATGGTTGACTTTTTGTCAATTTTAAGGTATCTTATAAGCTAAGTCATTATCGACAAGTGTACACTGTAAAGAGATACAGGGTGCGGAGAGGGGGGTTCCCCCTTTCTCGTGTTGCGCTCTTGGGGAGCACAATATTGATTTGTGGGTGAGGGCAAATTTATAGGAGGTTTTACCACATGAAAAACACAAAGCAAGCCATTGCACTGGCATCTGCTGCCGCTCTCAGCGTCGGCATGCTGGCAGGCTGCGGCGGTGCTGCTTCTTCCGCTGCGACTGCGTCCAGTGAGAGCAACAGCACGGCCACTGCCGAGGCATCCACCACTGCCGCTTCCGACGGTACGCTCGTTCTGGCCGAGACCGGCTTTGAGAGCAAGTTCAGCCCCTTCTTTGCTGCTTCTGCCGCTGACCAGGATGTCATCGACCTGACCCAGATCGCCCTGCTGGGCGCTGACCGTAAGGGTGAGATGGTCCTGAACGGCATCGAGGGCGAGACCCGCGAGTACAACGGCACTGACTACACCTACCACGGTCCTGCCGACTGCGTTGTCACCGAGAACGCCGACGGCACCGTTACCTATGACATCAAGCTGCGCGAGGACCTGAAGTTCTCCGACGGTGAGCCTGTCACCATCGACGACGTCATCTTCTCGATGTATGTTTTCCTCGATCCTACGTATGATGGTTCTGTAACCATGTACTCTACCCCCATCGTTGGTCTGGACGAGTACCGCAGCTCCATGACCACGCTGTCCAAGCTGATCGCTGAGGCCGGCGAGGACAACACCGACAACACGAAATTCACTGCCGAGCAGCAGAAGGCTTTCTGGGACGCTGTCAACGACGGCGGTGTGAAGTTTGCCCAGGAGATCATCGACAAGTGCGTTGAGAGCGGCGCTGCCGCCGACGCTAACGATGCTGCCGGTGCCGCCGCCGCCTGGAACCTTGGCGAGCTGCCCGCAGGCGCAACCGCGAAGGATATGTTCGAGCTGATCGGCGCGAACTACGACTGGAACTTCTCTGCCATGGAGGCCGAGACTGCCGGTACCGCCCTGTCTGACCTGATCCCCGAGGACGTCTACGCCTACTCCACCACCGGTGTCAACGTCGGTGACGCCGTTGCTTCTGTGGCCGGTATCGTCAAGACTGGTGACTACAGCATGACGCTGACCACCACCGAGCTGTCCACCACCATGATCTACCAGCTGCAGATGCCCATCGCCCCGCTGCACTACTACGGCGATGAGAGCCTGTACGACTACGACAACAACTCCTTCGGCTTTGCCAAGGGCGACCTGAGCAGCGTCCGCGCCAAGACCAGCACTCCCATGGGTGCCGGTATGTTCACCTTCTCCAAGTACAGCGACGGCGTTGTCTATCTGGATGCCAACCCCTCCTACTATGACGGCGCACCCAAGGTCGCCCACGTCAACATGAAGGAGACCCAGGAGGCCGATAAGATCACCGGCGTTCAGGCCGGCACCATCGACATCTCCGATCCTTCCTACTCTCTGGAGGTTGCTGACCAGATTGCCGACATCAACGGCGTCGAGGGTGAGGACGGCCCCGTCATCACCACCCGCCTGAAGGACTACCGCGGCTACGGCTACATCGCCCTGAGCGCCAAGAACGTCAACGTCGGCGGCGACCCCTCCTCCCAGGCCTCCAAGGACCTGCGCAAGGCCATCATGACTGTCATCGCCGCTTACCGCGATGAGGGCATCGACTCCTACTACGGCGACACCGCCACCGTCATCAACTACCCGATCTCCAACACCTCCTGGGCTGCCCCGTCCGTCACCGACGACGGCTACCAGATCGCCTACTCCACCGACGTGGACGGCAACGAGATCTACACCTCCGACATGAAGAGCGAGGACAAGTACGCCGCCGCTCTGCAGGCTGCCCTGGGCTACTTCGAGGCTGCCGGTTACACCGTCGCGAACGGCCAGATCACTGCCGCTCCTGCCGGTGCCAAGATGGAGTATCAGATCAACATCGGTGCTTCCGGCAACGGTGACCACCCCTCCTTCCAGACCTTGACCAACGCTTCCGCCGCTCTCAAGACCATCGGCTTCACCCTGACTGTCAACGATATGGCCAACGCTTCTGACCTGTTCGCTTCCTATCAGTCCGGCGCTGCCGAGGGCTGGGTCGCTGCCTGGCAGTCCACCAATGACCCCGATATGTACCAGCTGTACCACAGCCAGGGCGCTACCAACTACTACGCCATCAACGACACTGACCTGGACGAGCTGATCATGGCTGCCCGCGCGACCACCGACCAGGAGGCCCGCAAGGCCATGTACAAAGAGGCCATGGAGATCATCCTGGATTGGGGCGTCGAGCTGCCCGTATACCAGCGCAGCGAGGCTACGATCTTCTCCACCGAGCGTGTCAACATCGACACCATCGCGAAGGATCAGACCCCGTACTGGACCTACAAGTCTGAGCTGAACAACCTCGAGCTGAACTAAGTTCAACTTACCGTTGGGAAAGCAGGTGACCGCCCGCCAAGGGCGGTTGCTTGCTGTATTGGACGAACCGAGGAAAGGGGGGAGCGGGCAGCCTGTGCGGGCGCATATAGAATGCGCCCCTACGAATGCGCTGCCCTGTAGGGGCCGGGCATGCCCGGCCCTCTGCCCGGCGGTAATCGCCATTCTTCCCCTATACCACTAATATGGTCGTCCCACTCCCACGCAAGGCGTCGTCCCTGCGTGGGATGGGGATGCCCACATTACGGCATTTCCCTGCAAAATAAACGCGGTTTAACCGTGCAAGGAAGGAACGAAAACTCTTGCGAAACTACATCATCAAGCGTGTCGCGCAGTCGGTACTGATCCTGTTCTGTGTCATGTTCATTATCTATGCGCTGATCCGCAGCCTGCCCAGCTCCTTTGCAGAGACAATGGCAATGCAGCTGGCTCAGGCCCCCGGCGCCAAGCCCTATGAGGAATGGCTTGCCCAGCTCAACGCTTCCTACGGCCTTGACCTGGACATCGTCCCCGGCTTCTTCACCTGGCTGAGCAAAGCCGTTGTCGGCAACTTCGGCGACAGCTGGAAGTGGAACGTGCCTGCCACCCAGAAATTCACCGAGGTCATCGGCCTGTCTGTCATCATGGGCGGCATCTCCTTTGTGCTGTCCATCGTGATCGCCGTGCCCCTCGGCGTGCTGGCTGCTACCAAGCAGTACAGCCGCGCGGACTATGTCATCACCTCTGTGGCGCTGGTCGGTATTTCGCTGCCCACCTTCTTCTTTGCCACGCTGCTCAAGCTGTTCTTCTCGGTCAAGCTCGGCTGGTTCGACCTGTACGGCCTCGTCGGACGCGATTACGCCCAGCTGGATTCGATGGGCCAGTTCCTGGACAAGGCCAACCATCTGGTCCTGCCCATCGTCACGCTGGTCATTGTCTCCATCGGCGGTTACATGCGCTATACCCGCACGAACATGCTCGAGGTCCTGAACGCCGACTACATCCGCACGGCCCGCGCCAAGGGCCTGTCGGAGCGCACGGTCATCTATAAGCACGCCTTCCGCAACACGCTGATCCCGCTGGTCACGATCATCGGCGGCAGCCTGCCCGGCCTGTTCAGCGGCGCCCTCATCACCGAGACACTGTTCTCCATCCCGGGCATCGGCTACATCTCTTACCAGTCCATGGTCGCGGGCGACATCCCGTTCACGATGTTCTACCTGTCCTTCATGGCGGTGCTGACGCTGGCCAGCAACCTGCTGACTGATATTCTGTACGGCGTGGTCGATCCGCGCGTGCGCATTTCTTAAAGAAAGGAGACTGCACACCCATGAGCGAAAATACGCAGAACCAGAACCCGAAGCAGGAGCAGTACTCCCTGAACGATGACCGCCGCGTCAAGGTTTTGTCCCCGGGCGCACTCGTCGCCAAGCGGTTCTTCCGCAACCGTCTGGCTGTCGTCGGCCTGTCCATTCTGGTGGCCATGTTCCTGTTCTCTTTCGTCGGCGGCCTTGTCAGCCCCTACGGCCAGGACGAGCAGTTCTTTACCTACACCCAGATGTCCAAGGAGTTTGTCGGCGTTACCCGCAACGATACGATGCGCTTTGTTGTGGCCGATGGACAGAACTTCGGCTCCATCGCCCAGAGCAAGGCACTGGAGGCCGTCAAGAAGGGCAATACGGAATTCAACTATAAGGATGTTGACTACACCGTCGACATCCAGAGCGACGATTTTTACGTTGTCTACCAGGGCAGGGACATCATGGGCTACGCCAGCCGCGACCTCGTGAACGAGGCCGACGGTGCGCCGAAGTTCAGCTTTGACGTCAAGCTGGCTGCCCTGACCGCCATGACGGCAGGGGAGAAGGAGTTCGCCGCCGACGGCGTGGACTACACCCTCGACGCGGACGGCAACATCCTCGCAGGCGGTGAGGAGCTGGGCTACGTCAGCCGCTTCGTCGTCTCCGCCGCCGATTCCAGCGTCGTCGTCACCCGTGACTTCAAGGACCGCCTCGAGGAGGCCATCGACGACAACGCCGCCAAGTTCAATTACACCGACGCCGAGGGCAACGAGGCCGAGTATGACATTGTCTACGACGCCTCCACCAAGGTCTGGAGCGTCAAGCAGATGACCGAGACCTACGTTTATGACCGTTACGCCGCCCCCAGCAAAGAGCACTGGCTCGGCACCGACACGAACGGTATGGACATGCTGACCCGCCTGATGTACGGCGGACGTGTCTCGCTGATCATCGGCTTCATCGTTGTTGTCATTGAAGCGTCCCTCGGCATCCTGATGGGCGGCATCTCCGGCTACTTCGGCGGCTGGATCGACAATATTATTATGCGTATCGTCGACGTTTTCTACTGCATCCCCTCGATGCCCGTCATCATCATCATCGGTGCGGCCATGGACGCGATGCGCGTCGATTCCTGGAAGCGCATGATGTACCTGATGCTGATCCTGGGCTTCCTCGGCTGGCCGAGCATTGCCCGTCTGGTCCGCGGCCAGATCCTGTCCCTGCGCGAGCAGGAGTTCATGCTGGCCACCGAGGCCTGCGGCATCAAGGTCTGGCACCGCATCTTCCGCCATCTGATCCCCAACGTCATCCCGCAGCTGATCGTCACCTGCACGATGGGCCTCGGCTCCACCATCCTGACCGAAGCCACGCTGTCCTTCCTGGGTCTGGGCGTCAAGTACCCGTTTGCCTCCTGGGGCAACATCATCAACGACGTCAACAACGCCTACGTCATGACGAACTACCTGTTCATCTGGATCCCTGCCGGTGTCTGCCTGCTGCTCACCGTTCTGGGCTTCAACTTTGTGGGCGACGGTCTGCGCGATGCGTTTGACCCCAAGATGAAACGCTGATTGGAAGGAGAAACACACGATGGCTAAAAATCAGGACGGATACCTTTCCGCCAAAGAGTCGCGGCGTATCTCCAAGGAAAACCGCCGCATCACGGACCAGTACGAAAAGCGCCGCAAGCGCCGCAACGTGCCCGAGTCCGAGTACACCACCCAGATGAAGGACCCCGCCAACGCGGTGGAGTTCGATAACCTGCACACCTACTTCTTCACCGACACCGGTGTCGTCAAGAGCGTCGACGGCGTCTCGTTTGAAGTGCCCATCGGCAAGACCGTAGGCGTCGTCGGCGAGTCCGGCTGCGGCAAGTCCGTCACCAGCCTGTCGCTGATGCAGCTTTTGCAGCGCCCCCAGGGCCAGATCGTCGAGGGTGCCATCCGGCTGAACCTCGGCAATGACAAGGCCTACGACATTGCCAAGACCCCGGCGGACAAGATGCAGGGCCTGCGCGGCAACTATATCTCGATGATCTTCCAGGAGCCTATGACGAGCCTGAACCCGGTGTTCCGCATCGGTGCCCAGATCGACGAGGTCATCGCCCTGCACGAGGGCGAGGGCAAGACGAAGGAGGACATCAAGAAGCGCACCATCGAGATGCTCGAGATGGTCGGCATCGCCAACAGCGAGGGCGTCTACGCGATGTACCCCCACGAGCTGTCCGGCGGTATGCGCCAGCGCGTCATGATCGCCATGGCGCTGGCCTGCAACCCGAAGATCATCATTGCCGACGAGCCGACCACCGCGCTGGACGTGACGATCCAGGCACAGATCCTCGACCTGCTGCGCAGCCTGAAGGACCGCATCAATTCGTCCATCATGCTCATCACGCATGACCTGGGCGTCATTGCCGAGATGGCCGACTATGTCGTCGTCATGTACGCGGGCCGTGTCGTCGAGAAGGGCACTGTCGAGGAGATCTTTGCCCACCCGAGCCATCCCTACACCATCGGCCTGATGGCGTCCAAGCCCGTTGTCGGCAAAAAAGTGGACCGCCTGTACTCCATCCCCGGCAAAGTCCCCAACCCCGTTGATATGCCGAACTACTGCTACTTCAAGGACCGCTGCGAGCTGCAGCTGCCCTGCTGCAGCGGCGAGTACCCCTGCGAGATCAGCCTGTCCCCGACGCACAAGGTCAGCTGCTACCGCTACTATGAAGAAAACAGAAAGGCGGGTGAGTGACGCATGGCAAACAAGGGTAAGCACCTGATTGAAAACGATTACACCCCCGTCACCTATGACCCTCAGTATATCCTGATGGTCAACCACCTCAAAAAATATTTCCCCATCAAGGGCGGTCTGCTGTCCCAGACCGTGGGCCACGTCAAGGCCGTGGATGGCGTGACGTTCAACCTGCGCCGCGGCTGCACGATGGGCCTTGTCGGCGAGTCCGGCTGCGGCAAGTCCACCACGGGCCGCACGATCCTGCGCCTGGGCGGCGAAAAGACCGGCGGCCAGGTGCTGTTCAACGGCAAGGAGGTCTACGACATGACCCCCGCCGAGATGCGTGAGCTGCGCACCAAGATGCAGATCATCTTCCAGGACCCGTTCTCCAGCCTGTCCCCGCGTCTGCCCGTCGGCGAGATCATCGGCGAGGCCGTGCGCGAGCACAACCTTGTGCCGAAGAACGAGTTCAACGACTATATTGACCAGGTCATGGACGACTGCGGCCTGCAGCCCTACCACAAGACCCGCTACCCGCATGAGTTCTCCGGCGGCCAGCGCCAGCGTATCTGCATTGCCCGTGCGCTGGCCCTGAACCCAGAGTTCGTCGTCTGCGATGAGCCGGTCTCCGCGCTGGACGTCTCCATTCAGGCGCAGATCATCAACCTGCTGAAATCCTTGCAGGAAAAGCGCAACCTGACGTATCTTTTCATCTCCCACGATCTGTCCGTCGTCGAGCATATCTCCGACACTGTCGGCGTTATGTATCTGGGCAATCTGGTGGAGTACGGCGAGACCGACGACATTTTTGCCCACCCGCTGCACCCCTACACCAAGGCGCTGTTCTCGGCCATTCCCATCCCGGACCCGACTGTCAAGCGCGAGCGTGTGGTGCTGCAGGGCTCCATCCCGTCCCCGGCCAACCCGCCGTCCGGCTGCAAGTTCCACACCCGCTGCCCCTATGCCACGGAGCGCTGCAAGACCGAAGCGCCGAAGCAGCGTGAGGTCGAGCCGGGCCATTACGTGGTCTGCCACCTGTACGAAAAATGAGG
>OMDA01000956.1_pt1 | contig 12712 bp, 9 predicted proteins | sample 1645141 | NCBI WGS metagenome assembly OMDA01 (sample SAMEA103958151, study PRJEB25191) | human gut metagenome | reverse complement strand
GAACCTTTATCATCGCCGCGTTACATTTTCCAGGTGTATGCACGTGCTTAGCGGGAATGTTGAGTGCTATAAATTCGTAGATGAACCATGCCACGTCGAGTACGCCTTCGCGCTCGTCGACGGTGATGAGGTCATCGTCTTCGGAATATTCTTCTCCAAACTTGACGACAAGGCGGTCGTCGCTTTCTACGTCCTGGTCCATATCGTCGAGGCAGAGGTCGCACGGAATAACGACCGAGCCTGCGGTGTGGAAGTCGAGCTCAAAATAGTTCTCCGTGCGGCGCACGTTTAACGACACACTGACAGAGCCACGCTTGATTTCGTCCTCGTCTAACGACTCGAAATAAGCGTCGCCCAGGTTGAAATGGAGCGTTGTGAGGCCCTCGTTCAACTCCTTTAAATCTATCTTAAGCGATTCTAAATTACACATTTGGTGTGCAAAGTTACGAATAATCTGCGAATTACACAACTGATTACCAGAAAAGTTCTATTCTAAAGGTAGTTCCGACGCCCAATTCCGACTTTTTCACGTAGATTTTGCCGTGATGATACTCTTCTACAATGCGTTTGGCGAGCGACAGGCCCAATCCCCAGCCGCGTTTTTTCGTGGTGAATCCGGGTTTGAACACGTTGCCGATGTCCTTCTTGCGTATGCCTTTGCCGGTGTCTGCCACCTCGACGACGGCGCGTGCGCCTTCCTTCAGTATGGTGAGCGTAATGGTGCCGGCGCCTTCCATGGCGTCGACGGCGTTCTTGCAGAGGTTTTCTATCACCCACTCGAAGAGCGAGGCGTTGATGCGCACTATGACGTCTTCCTCGGGGAAGCGGCATATCATCTGCACCTTGCGCGACGTGCGGCGGTCCATATAGTCGACCACGTGCTGCATTATCTCCTTCAGATTTGTCTCCACAGGTTCGGGCAGCGAGCCTATCTTCGAGAAGCGGTCGGCGATGAGCTGCAGGCGCTTCACGTCCTTGTCCATCTCGGGTATGAGCGGGTCGTCGGGGTGGGTCTCCTTCAGTATCTCGGTCCACGCCATAAGGCTCGATATCGGCGTGCCGAGCTGGTGTGCCGTCTCCTTCGAGAGTCCTACCCACACCTTGTTCTGCTCGGCGCGTTTCGACGTGAGCAGGGCGAAGATGGCTATGACGACGAATATCATCACCACGCCCAGCTGTATATAAGGATAGGAGGCGAGTCGGCGCAGCATGACGGAGTCGGCGTAGCAGACGTTGATGTACTCGTCGGAGTGCGATATGCTGTCGGCGTCTTCGTTAAGCGCGATACGTATCACCTGGCGCTCGGCGAGCATTTCCTTGCCGAGTTGTTCCACACGTCGCACGGAGTCGGCTGCCGTGTTGCATGTTTTCAGATTGATGTTGCGGTAAGCCTGCACGTCGCCGTTCGAGTCGAGCACGATGACGGGTATCGTGTTGTTGCCGTTTATCACCTTCAGCACCAGATTGATGTCGGTGTTCTCGTCGGCGTTGTTCAGTGTGCGCATAGCCTCAGCCCAGACCGCCATCTTGTTGTGCTCCTCCCTGGCGAGGTCGCGTATGAGGATATGCGACACGACAAGTGACGCCACGGCGATAATCACCGCGGCGAGCACAAGAAATATCTTCACTCTACGTATTTGGTCGGTCCATTGCATATAACTAATAACGCAGTTACGGGCAGAATATTATTGAAGAAAGAAGGATTATTGCGCTTTCAAACGCAATAATCACCAATAATCACCAAAGATTGCTGTCCACCACCCTATTCACGCCATCTGCTGCAACCGAATCTGTAGCTACAGTTTCCGGGCGTGTGTCTTGGCGTGCGTTGGTCATCACACCGATAACGACAAGCAGCAGCACTATCAGCGCAACGAGCACGGCGTTCACAACGGCGAACGACTTGCTCTTGCCTGCCAGCAGGCGTCTTATATGGGCGATGTCGGAGGGTCGATGGTCGCGGTCGGCGGCGGCACACATGCGCCCTACTCTCGCAAGACTCTTGCTGTGCGCTGCCTCAGCCATGAACTCGAGCACCTTGCCGAACGAATAGATGTCGGCGCTGGGGTCGCTCTTGGCTCCGGTCAGCAACTGTTCCGGCGCCATATAGCCGATTGTTCCAGCCGGAATCTTAAGCACGCAGAAGGTCTCGCTGTCTGAAAGTCCGAAGTCGATGAGCTTAACGTCGCCTCCGCGATGGGTCACCATGATGTTCGAGGGCTTTATGTCGCGATGAACGGTCTGCTTGGCGTGCATATACTCCATCGCGTCAAGCAGTTGGGCGGCAATCTTGCACGCCTTTTCTTCTGTAAACGTTCCGCTTGTGACGGCTGTCTCAAGATTCTCGCCGTCTACATATTCCATGACGATGCACTCGCCAAGTTCTTCTACCGGCTCCATGCTTATGGTGCGACAGATGTTGGGATGGTCGAGCTGCAAGCCTATTTCAAACTCCTTCATGAGCGCCTGACGATATACGGGCGTGAAGGCGAAGTCGGGCTTCAGACACTTCAGCATATAGCGCTTGCCGTATCTCACGGCAGAGAGCAAGCGCGAAAAACCCGACTTCGAGACATATACTTCGCTAATGTTCGAAAAGCCGCTGTCGTGCTGCGCGCCGCTGAAGCCGCACTCGCCGCCAAAGCCTGCCACGAATCCTGATGTGGGTCGTTTCTCCTTGTCGTCCATCAGCACGATTCTTTAACAACCCTAACTATCGAAAGTCCGCCGTTGCGACCCGCTACGAACGGCGGTGTGCGCTCGCCGCCGCGCTCGAGGAACGGCAGATACAGCGGTTGCTCGGCGATGAAGCAGCCCGTAACGAAACTGTCGCCAGGCAACATTTTGCTGTTGTGCGACATGAGCACGGCATATCTGCTGTCGCCCTGATATTCAAGTCGCACAATGCGGTTGGGGCTCCAGCCTATCTCCACCTTGTCGCCGCGATTGAGGTCGCTGCTCATGAGTTGGTTGGCGTTAAAGAACGACGAGTTGTAGCACGGACTCGTCTTCAGCCATGCCACAAACTTAGTGTAGTCGGCATGACCGATGTAACGCGCCAGCACATTCAGCGTAGCCACGCGTGGCGTGTGCTCGTCGCCTACATAGTTGTAAAGACGCTTCAGTGTGGATGTCGACACGGTTGCATTGTATTTCTTCTTAAGCATCAGCGAGAACACCTCGAAGTCGGTGGACGTAGCAAGTGTGTCCTCGTATTTCTCCTTTACGAGACGCTTGAGTTCTTCTATTTCCGGTGAGTTCATTCTTCTACGATATTATCAAAAACATTCCATTTTGCATTCGCACGATAGTATTTCTTCCTGCCTTTCGGCACATGCAGTCGGCAGGTCTTCACGAAGTCGGCGCCGGTTGTGGCGAAGGTATTGCTGCCACATACCGGCGGAAGTGGGGCTGTTATGTACAGATCGGTGAGCGGACAGCCGTCAAACACGTAGTCGGACAGCAGTTCGACGTCGTCGCCAAGGCGCACAGTCTTTAGGTCGGCACATTTCTGGAACACGCCGGTCGGCAACATCTTCAGTGTTGAAGGCAGCGCAACTTCCTTTACCTTACTGTTATAGAAAGCACATTCGCCTATTTTGGTGAGTCCTGCCGGAAACACGAACTTCTCAATGCTACAGTCGCGGAAGGCGTACGGACCAACTGCGGTCACTGTGGCTGGCAATGCGTAGTCGCCTCGCTTGCCCATCGGGAACCACAATATGCTCTTGGCGTCGCCGCTCAGCAGTACGCCGTCACTACTTGTGTATGATGTGTTGGCACCCGACACGCTTATCTCTTCAAGCGATGTGCATCCAGCCGAAGGAACGATACTGCTTACGGTAGCCGGTATCACTATGCTGCGCAGCGACGAGCAGTTGAGGAAGGCGTCTTTTTCTATCCTCACCACGTCCATCGGCAACTTTATATTCTTCAGATTGCTGCACGCGGCGAACAGTCCTACTCCCACAACGTCGTCCTCCGAATAGCGCGCAGCGTCATACACGCCGCCTCCTGCGACAATGCGCGCGCCTGATATGTCTATATCGGCAAGTCGCCCGTTTGTAGCACTGCCGTCTATGCCGCGTCCTGCCATGTGGCGCAGGGTGCGAAGGTCGTCGCCGTTGAGTGGTCCGGCTATAGAGATGGTGGTGTACTTGTAGATGTCGTCGCCTATGACTACCGAAAGCATGCCTGCCTCATCCAAAACAACAGCAGTTGGAGTTGTGAACGAAAGCGGTTCGCCCACAGCCTCGCCGTTTCTGTTCTTGGCGAACGGGCATATTGTGTATGCCGTGCTCGGCTGCAGATTGCCTATGCGCAAGCGGTAGAACCCGTCAGCGCCCACTGAGCCAGTCTGCATTATGGTTGTTTCCTTCTCACCGTCGCTCATCGCGGCTCCATCCTGACGCGACACGCGGCAACCGCTTTCGGCGATCTCGTCACCGCCGTCGTCAGCAATGCGATAGCCTACGATTACACTCATCGGACTGCTGCTCAGCACCTTCACGTCGCCGATAGTTGGTTGCAGATTAGGTAGTGTTGTGAAGTTGAGAGTCTCGCCCGACAGTACGGCGGTGCCGTTGCCGCCTTGCAACATATAATAAAATGTGGTGCCTGCCGTGAGATTACGCAAGCGCATGCTCACACTGCCGTCCGCAGCTTCAAGCGCCTCCGAACGTTCGCTCATACTCTCGTCTACTCCATAGCGGAACCACAACTGCGGTATATCCACACCATTGTCCGTTTGGCACAGTCCTGATATTGTAGCTTCCGTTCGGGTTATGTCTGTAGCCGGCAGAGTCTGCAAGTGCGGCTCAAGACTGTCGGGTTTGTCGCTACTTCACGAACACAAGAACGCTACTACTGCCACGAAAGTGATATAGAGCCGATTGAACATATTATTATAATGTAAGCTATGATTCATATCTCAAGTTGTTTTCACATATATTATATAGAAACACCGTCTCAACGCTTGGCAGGTTTCGTTATCACGCTATTCTTTCCAATGCGTATGCCTATGCCCACACATCCCTGCCACTGGCTGCCGCCGATTGTAAGCGTAGAGGCGCTCACGCTCAGCCTGCCCTTTGTAAAGAGCACGCCAATCTCCGCTGCCACGCCTTTATGTGTGAGTCCGTCGTTGCGCAACCATCCTCCGCCTTCGCTTTTTGCGAGTTGCCATGCGGTAGTTTGCTTGGCGTAACCTACGCCCTCAAAGACGTTGAAGTTGGCGTTTATGCGGTGTATCAAGCCCGCTGTGACGGCATATTCCGAAGTATGCGTGCTACCCGAATAGTATGGCTTCACAGTAGCTCCGTCTCTATAGCCCTCGCGGTTGCACGCTCCTACGGTCTTCTTGCCAGAACGCAGATTGGTGCTGGCATGAACGTAGCCACCGTGACGACTCATCACGGCTATCATCGCTCCCCACGACGGACCGCCTGTGTGCATCGAGGCTGTGAGCAACGTATAGAGATGCAAGGGCACGACGCGACGCGGCGGCGCCACGGTAACTGTGTCTACAATAGTCTGTGTGTACACAACGGTGTCGTGCTTCTCCACAACAGCTGCCTGCGGCAGGCGAAGACGCATCTCGTATGTCATGCGACTCTCCAGCTTTGTACCGAACGCATAGTCGCGCAGCACTCCCCATTGCGGGTGTTTCAGCGTTATGCTCTTTGTGCCTTTAGGCAGGAAAAGCCATATCTCGCCTACCTTGTCGCGACGCTCAACGATGCCTAACGGCGAGGAGAAAGCGAAGTCGGCTGGAGCTACCACCTTCAGCAGGGCGCACGCTTCGTCGTTAAGGTCGCGAACAGCGTCGATGAAAGCGCTCACATCGGTGGGCAACTGACGGAAGCTCTCTACTGAGAACGTGCTGTCGGCAGGCGCTGGCGCATCTGCGGCTTCCGCTGCAGACAAGAACGGCACAGCTGCCTTAGCGTCCTGCAACGAGAGACAGCATAAAGCGACGGTATACGCCACACAAAGCATCGCTTTGCGTAGCGTCTGGCTTATACTTATTGTCCGAGAACTATTGTTTAGCATAATACAATGTCTTTTTATTCAGGATTAAAGTCGGCTAAGATTAGAGCCGACTTGCTTTGTCTATTCAAGATTAAAGTCGGAGATGTCTATCACTCCTTCCGAACTGCCGACAGTTGCCGACGGTTGCCACGTTCGCACGTGTATGAGCGGCATGGAAGGATTGCGGAAGTCCCACAGCAGAAACAGCCAACCGTCGTCCGAGTAGCGGTCGCTGCTGTAGCGTTGGCGCAGCGAAACGCCGTAGATGCCGTCTTTCGTAGGATGGCGCATGATGCGGAAGTCGGAGAACTTCACGTCGACGGTCTTGTTGATGGCGAACACCTTGGCGAGTCGCGAGAGATAGTCGCGCTTGGTGTGCAGGGCGTAAGTAACGCGCGAGTCAGACCCAATGCCGGCGGTCGTAGCCGACTCCTTCACCACATTGCCAACGATGATGAGTGCCTCGTCGCTGAACACCTGTCTGAGGAAGTCGATGTCCTTCGTGGTGTATGCCGTGCGCAGATGCTCGCAGTAGTTGAGTATCTGACGGCGGCGCGAGGCATCGGTCTCCGTCAGCTTGCCCTTCAATATCTTCGCCGCCTCTTTGTAAAACGGACTGGTCTGCGCTATCTTGCGTATGTCGGTCTGCGTGAGCTTCACCGCGTGTCCTTTACACTCACGGCGCGACTTGCTGTCGGAAGAACCTGCCGACTCTACAGACCGATTCTCCATATCCATGTTCTGCCTCGTCAGTTCGTCTTCGGGCACCACAGCCTTTGTTTGCGCCGCAGCACCAGCCGTGAATGTCACCATTCCGTTAGTGTCTACATATCCCTCGCGACCGGTAGCCATCTCGCGGAAGCGGAGTCTGCCGCCACGAAAGCGCGTGTCTATCATACATCCGCGCAGAGGAATGCGGAAGAGCGTGTTGCCTTGGGCGTCTTCCACCACATACTGGCGCTGCCCCGATGCCACAATCTGCTCCACGACCTCCATGCCTTCGTTCAGTCCGTAGCGCGTCTCCTTCATGTTTTTCTTATAACCACCAAAGGGCAGCAGCCATAAAGCCACTGCCCATAGGAGGAGCGCCAGCGCTACGGCTGACAATATGCCGGTAGTTTTCTTCATACGAATCGTTTTATTACCAGTTCTGCTTCTCGCCGCCAATGTTTATCTTCACCTTGTCGGGATTTTCGGATATGACGAGGTTGACAAGATGCTCCGTACCGGGCTTGAAAAGGAACTTGCTCTCGAAGAGATAGCTCACGCCCATCATCTCCACCTCGACGAGCGGCTGACGGTTGTCGATGCGCTGCGGTACGATTATCGCCGAATAGCTTGTATCGCCGTCCTGGTGGGCTACGATGGTCTGGCGTGTGCCCTTAACGTAGCGTGTCGCCACTCCTGCCTGCAGGTCGATGGTGGCTGTGGGCACGGTGTTGTGGATGTATACCTTGGCGGTGGTGGGCATGTCGCCCTCGAAGTCCTCACCCTTTATCAAGCGAATCTTCAGTTTGCTCATGATGTGCTTGAAGGTGAGTCTTACGGGCGAATCAGAAGCCTTGACGTCCTTGGTTGTGGCGAAGAGAAGGTCGCTCGCCTCGTATCCGCCGAGAGCGGTGGCTGTCTTTGGGGTGCTCTGGTCGGTGCTTACGCTGAACGGCTGGTCGGTTACGCTCGTCACATCCTGCATGTACGGATAGTAGGCGTAGGCGTTGTACGTCCCCTCGTCCCAATACAGCGTGCGACCGGCTTCCCATTTGTTGCCGTCGAAGGTGAGCGCCTCGTTGTTCACCAGATTGCCTGCCAGCTCCAGCGGCTCTTTCGCGTCGGCTACGTACAGACCGATGCGGTCGTTGCGCTCGAAGTCGGTGGCTGTAGCGCGGGTCTGCCCTGGATAGTCTACGACGAATGTCATGGGTGTCGACTTTGGGTCTTGCGGCTGAGTCGGTTCCAGATCGTCGCCGCAAGCCGCCAGCGAGAGCACAGCCAACGCCAGTGCGACACATCTTATTATATGGTTGTTCATAAATCTTCGTTTTAGAGTTTTCTTACTGACGACTTTCCTATCGGTGTCTTCTCACTTTCTTCATCTGCAGCGGACTGCCCTTGTGTATCTTCGGGGCATGCTGATAGGTATGGGCGGTGCGCGTGTAGCTTGTGCCCATGCTGCGTGTCGCTGTTCCGGCGTCGCGCTTGTCGTTTCTGACGAACTCCTCGAACGAGAAGGTCTCGCCGGCGTAACGCTTGATGCGCTTCACGATGCTCTCGCGACTGATGGTGCTATAGTAGGGTATGTCGTTGTTCATGCATGAGTTCTGCTCCGAGCGGAACACGCCGCGGTTGTGCATATAGCCGCCCTCGTAGATGTCGACGATGTCGCTGTAGCGGTCGTCGAAGATGAGGTGGCTCCAGCCTACGTTGTGCATCTTGCCGGTGAGCGAGAGGTTGTCGTACCAGCCGAGCGACTTTGCGCTGTTGAACTCCAGCACGTGTCCGCAGCAGCTGCAGCCGCAAGCGTCGATGAAGGCGTTGTGGTAGATGTACTCGTCGCCGAGCTTGCCGAATCCGTGACCGCCTGCCTCGTGCTGAACCACGCCGCGCGTGTCGAGCGGATAGTCGTATGTGCTGAGCGGACAGAACGCTATAGCCGAACCGTCGGGCCACATCTGGCAGATGCCGCCGTAGTCGGTGGTGTTGGGCACGACGATTATGAGGGTCTGCTTCAGGTTTTCCTTGCTGACGGTGGGCGCACCGAGGGCGTAACTGAACAGTTCGTCGTAATCGGCTTTCAGTCCGACGCCACCGGTGAAGGTTGTGCCGAAGCGGTTGTAGCGTATGGTGTTCACCGTGCCCACTCCGCTCTCGGTAGACAGCGGTATGGCGGTGTACACGTTGAAGTATTCGCGGTAGGTCTTGTACGGCTCGATGCCGAAGAAGTATTCCACTTCCTTACGTATGTGCTTCAGATAGTCGCCGCTGGCGAGGTCCTTGGCGTTGTAGCCGTCGCCGAGCAGCACGATGTTGATGCCGCCGTTGCGTCCCTTAGTGGCTTTCTGCAGGGTTATCCATTCGTCCTCGCCGTACTCGTAGCCGTATTGCGAGACGGTGCACGCGTGGGTATAGTCTTTGTTCTTCAGTCGGAACACTATCTTGCCCTCGCGATTGCTCGCGTTCTTCGACATGCTCTTGATGGTGAGCGTCACTTCGGTCTTCTTGTTGCCGTTGGCGGGCGACACCTCACACCAGTCGGGCTTGCTCTCCACTTCCCACTCGCCCTCGGCGTTGACTACCAGGGTCTGCTTGTGCTGGGTGCTCAACGCGCAAGCCACCGACGGGCGGCATACCAGCTCGTGGTGGGCTGCGATGCGCTTGAACTCGCACCAGCCGCCGGCTGCCTGATATTGCTGAACGGCAGACTCGGGCACTTCGAGCGTGAAGTTGTCTTTTGCCACGCCGTCGAAGGCGCCGCTCTGCACATAGGGCGGCATGGTGCCCTTGCATACTATAGAGCCGACGCCGTAGCAGTTCTTGAATGCTCCGCCATAGCCTTGACCGGAGCCTACGGTCTCAAGAGCGCTCGGCAGGACGATGCCCTCCAGACTGCGACACTCGGCGAAGGCGCCGGGCGATATGTTCACCACGTCTTCGGGTATCTCCAGCACGCCCATCAGTCGCCAGTTGTTAGCGAAAGCTCTTGAGCCGATGCTTGCTAAATTCTTCGGCAACTTCAGTTCGCCAGAGAAGTCGTTGTTGTAGAAGCACTCGTCGGGTATGGTCCTCAAGTCCTTCGGCAGGACGAGTTCGCCCTTGAAACCGTTGTTAGCAAATGCACTTGTACCGATAGAACCGATACCATCGTGCAGCTGCAGATTGCCGCCAAGCCCGCATCCTTTGAATGCACCGGTCGGGACATAGGTAAGGGTCTGCGGAATTACGAGATTACCCGAGAGACCGCTGCAGCTGTTGAAAGCCGATACGCCGAGTTTCTGCAGACGGCTCGGCAGTTTCAGCTCGCCATAGAAGCCGGTGCAGCCCATAAAGCATTGCTCGCCGATTTCTTCCAAACCGTCGGGCAACTTCAGTTCGCAAACGAAACGTGTATTCAGGAAGGTGTTTACGCCGGTTATTCTTTTGAGTGTAGACGGCAACGACAGCGTGCCGTTGAGTGTGGTGATATTCTCGAAGGCTCCTCTTTTAATGTCGGTCACGCCTTCCGGAATGTTGAGCGATCCGGAGAGTCCGCTTTCATGGAATGCAAATTCTCTGATTTTCTTTAGCACATCGGGGAAAACGAAGCTTGTCAGGAGTCGTTTAAACTCGAAGCAATTGGTAGGCATCTCGTCGTCCTCACACATAATTTGATAACTCCAATTGCTGGCTTTTATTCTCACCTCTTTCAGGTTGAGAGCCGTGAGCGAGAACATGCTGTCGCGCATGATATGGAAGTCGTAGGCGTTGACGGTGCCTTTCACTTTGAGGTGCTTCAGCTTTGTATAGTCTTTGTTGGCAGCGGCAATGGCTTCCTTAAGGTGTCCGGCGGTAGAGTTCACGATGACGTATTCCTTGGCTGTGGCGTCGTGACTCACGAGGTCGTTCTCCCACGGGGTGATGCTCTCGTTCACGAGTGTGAGGTGATACTGTCCGCTGGCTGCTTTCTTGTCTACACGGATGCTGAAGTTCATCATCTTGCCCGATACGTATGTGAGCGCCTCGTTCTTTACGAACTTGTATGGCATGCCGCCGATGGTGATGCTGAAGAGCGTGGTGCCTGCACTGACGGTCTGCGGCACCACGATGGCGCGCCATTCGTCGTCGACGCGCGAGGGCATGGTGGCTGTGCTCTCCACGCTGCCTGAGGGCTTCACCTCGCCGGTGGCAAGGTCGATGCTCGCCTTGCGCACCAGGTTGGGCGCAAGCACTATCTTCTCGGTGTTAGCCCACTCGCCGTCGGCAAAGCCCGAGCCTTGAATCAGGGTGACGCGGGCGTTCGACATGCGGTGGAACAGCGGCAGACGGATGACGCTGGTCGTGGGAGCCACGTCGCCCACCTTGCCCCAAAGGAAGTCGCTCGCCTCGTAGCCGCCCATCTCGCCGTCGGCGGAAGCGCGGCTCTGGTCTTTCTGCACCTCAAACTGATAGTCGTCGATGCTCTCGGGGTTGGCGAAGGGATAGTAGCCGTAAACGTCGATGTGAGTGTGCTTGTCTTTCCAGTATATGTCGTAGGCGGGTTCCCACTGGTTGTTGGCTTCGTCGAACGTGTGGCGCACGTTGTCGCAACGGTTGCCGCTGGGTTTCAGAGTGCCGGGCGTGCCGCCGTTGTAGTCGACGACGTAGACGCCCATCACGTCTCCGTCGCAGAAGCCGTTGTCGCCGACACGTGTCAGCGACAACTGCTCGATGCTGCCAGATAGCTGTATGCGGTCTTCGCCATTGAGCTTGCCGCCGTCGCCGTCGAACAACGAGTCGGAGCAGGCAGCAAGCAGAATGCAAAGCATCAGTACAGCTGTGTATATATTGAAGTTCTTGTGATTCGTATGGGTCATATCAAATGCAATGTTCTTTTAATCGTTTCTGTTTCTTTACCGCGTCAGCTTGCCACACCGCCGTAATCCACGCCGTCGCTCTCCCATGCGCTGATGCTCACGCTCAGTCCGCCGCCTTCCTTGCTGAGCGTGGCGGTGAGCGTGTGGCGCTTGCCACCGACGAAGGTGACGGTCTTCGAGAAGTTGTGGTCGGCGCCGTCGACGGTGATGGTTATGAGGTTGTTGCCCGTGGCGGTCTGCGGCACGACGAAGGCGCGGTAGACGGCGCCGTCCTTATAGGGCGTGAGGCTGCGCACGCTGCCGTTGGCGCTTACCGTGGAGGTGGCGAGGTTGACGGTGGCGGAGGTGGCGAGATTGTTCATCTTCATCGACACATCCGCGTCTGCGAGCGAACTTTCGCTATATCCGGCACCTGCCTTGAGCACTATCTCCACCTGACTCATCAGGTGACGTGCCGCGATGTTCACCGGCGATGCCGATGGAGCGGCGTCGAGCGTGGAGCCTACGATAAGGTCGGACGACTTGTATGCGCCCAGACTGCTCTGGTCGGCACTGACGCCGAACGGCATTGCGCTCACGCTTGCCACTGTCTGCGTGTAGGGATAATACATATAGAAGTCGGCATGCGTCTGAGCGTCCTTCCAGTATACTGTCTTTTCTGCGTTCCATGTCGTGGTATAGGTGTACGGCATGTTGTCGAGGTGATTGCCCAAGGGTTTCAGCATCGCCGCGCTGCCGTCTGCATTGCGGTTGACAACGAACAGCCCTATACGGTCGCCACTCTCGAACGCCTCCTCCGTGGCGCGGGTTATCGTGGCGCTGATATTTATAGGTATCTGTGCCGCGGGCTTGTCGGGCTTATCTGGCTTGTCGGGCTTGTCTGGCTTGTCTGGCTTATCGGGCTCGGTGGGCTTGTCTGGCTCGGTGGGCGTAGGTGGCTCGATGGGCGTAGGGGGCACGTCTGGGTCGTCGTGTCCGCACGACAAGCATGCTACGAGAAGAGCTAAAGCAATCAGAAAGACAGGTTTCTTATCATAAGCACTCATATTATTTGCGGTGTTAAAGCTTAACAAGTACAAAGTTACCCCAGTTCGGGATAACCGAGTGTCTTATACAATATAAATGCAGCGTGAATA
>OMDA01000917.1_pt1 | contig 13031 bp, 12 predicted proteins | sample 1645141 | NCBI WGS metagenome assembly OMDA01 (sample SAMEA103958151, study PRJEB25191) | human gut metagenome | reverse complement strand
TGCTCTACAGCGGAAAGGTCATCGGTGACGACGAGAAGCAGGCCGCGCTGGCGTTTTTTAAGGCCCTGCCGCTGACGCGGTATACCGTGCTGGTCTGCGAGTTTGCAAACTGGGCGCAGACGGCGCCGCTGCCGTGCTTTGTGATCAAAAAGTAAAGGCTGTACTTAAGGCAAGCGGGCAGAGCCCCTCAGGCCTCGCAGGCTCGGCCAGCTCCCCTGTGAGGGGCGCCTTTTTGCGCGGGCTCCGCCCGCGGGAAAGCCTCCCCTCACAGGGGAGGTGGTCAAGCGCAGCGATGACCGGAGGGGCTTTGCCCGTTCGCCGCAATAACGAAGATACCCCCGTCAGGCGCACATACCTGACGGGGGTATCTTTATTTTATAAACAGAATTTACGCCTTGACCTCCGGTGCGCCGCCGCCCAGCTTGGGGATGGGGCAATGGAGGATATACCATGCAAACAGCACGGACGAGATGCTCCAGGTCAGCGGATAAGCCCAGAACACAACGCCGATGTCGCGGATGAAGTGCAGCGTGACCGTGATGTAGGTGATGCGCAGCAGGCACCAGACCGCCAGCATGACCATCATTGGCACGACGGGGCGGCCCAGACCGCGCAGGATGCCCGCGCAGCAATGGCTGAACGCCAGCAGGCAATAGAACAGCGTAATGGTATGGGCCTGCCGCACGCCGAACGCGATGACGTCGGCCTCGCGGCTGAAAGCGCCGATGAGCCACGGCGACGCAGCGTAGATGGTGGCGCCGACGACCTCGGCCATGAGCACCGAGCACAGACACCCGAACTTCATGCCCTTCTTCACGCGGTCCGGCCGGCCCGCGCCGACGTTCTGGCTGACGAACGTCGCCAGTGCCATGGCAAAGCAGGTCACGGGCAGGAAGGCGAAGCCCTCCACCTTGCTGTACGCGCCGCACCCGGCCATGGCCTGTGCGCCGAACGAGTTGATGTTGGACTGCACAATGACGTTGGCAATCGAGATGACCGAGTTCTGGATGCCGGACGGCAGACCCTGCACGATGACAGCCTTTAGCGACGGACCGTCAAATTTTACCTCGCTCCAATGCACGGCCCACGCCTCTTGGGAGCGCGTCAGCTTGGCAAATGCCAGAACGGCGCTGACCGTCTGGGAGGCAATCGTTGCGAACGCCGCCGCGGCCACGCCCATGCGCAGCCAGCCGACGAGGATCAGATCGAGCACGATGTTGATGAGAGAGGCAGCAATTAAATACCGCATCGGGCTCTTGCTGTCGCCGACGGATTGCAGAATGCTTGCACCTACGTTGTACATGACAACGGCAATTGAGCCGATGAAGTACATGCGGAAGTAGGCGATGGAGTTGACGAGCACGTCGTCCGGCGTGCCCATCCAGCGCAGGATCTGCGGCGTTAAGATCACGCCGATCACCGTCAGCCCGACACCGGCCACCAGGCCCAGCGCCACGGTGGTGTGGATCGTGCGGCGCATTCTGTCCCAGTCCTTGGCGCCGAAATACCGCGCGACCACGACGCCCGCGCCCAACGATACACCGTTGACAAAGCCGGTCAGCAGAAAAATTAGGCTGCCTGACGAGCCGACAGCGGCGAGCGCCTCGCCGCCCAGAAAGTTGCCGACGATCAGCGAGTCGGCGGCATTATACAGCTGCTGGAACAGGTTGCTGATAAAAATCGGCAGCGCAAACAGCAGCATTCCCCTGGCGACACTGCCCTGGGTCAGGGTCGTTTTTTGTTTTGTTTCCATAGTTTGCTTTCTCTATACCCATATCCTGAGCGGCAGAGTGCGGGCGCCTATAGAATGCGCCCGCAAAGTGCCGTATGTTTACACCAATACGTCCTTAATCAATAAGCTCAGCCCGCCGGTTGCCGAATGGATAAACTCCACGGCGTCGTCCGAGCTGCACAGCTCGGCAGGAATCCTGATCTCAATGCCGGACTCGGTCTTGAAGCTGCGGCTTTCCAGTTTTTTGATGCGCGCAGGGGTCACGGTCACGCGGTCATTCTCCTGCACGCCGGTCTCGGCCAGCGCCTCCTCAAACTTGGGGGCGGCCAGGGGGAAATTCTCCCGGATGCGCTCGCGCACGTCCTCGACGGAGATCTGGTTGTCCACGGCCTGGTTGCGCACCAGCAGCTCGACGGCAGTCTCGGTGCCGCCGTCAAACGGGGGCACATCGTCCAGCGCCTCCGGCTCGGGGTAGGCCTCCTTCACGGCGGCCACGGCGGTCTCGCAGACGGCCTTGAGTTTGGCTTTCTCCTGCAAAGCCTCCGTGCAGCCGAACACGCGGGTGGACAGGTAAAAGTCCTTCCTGTCGTCCAGCGTGAACTTCTTCTCGATCAAACGCACCGTGCCGTTGGCGCGGTCAATGAGCGCGGCTTCGTCGGCCTTGGGCGTGCCGGGCAGCAGCGTGCGCTGCGGCACCATGCTGCTGAACCGGCCATTGCCCATCAGCTCGGTGTGGTGGGTGTAACCGGGGCGGTAGTTGAGCTTGAGCACGCCGTAGAACGGCACGCCGTCGGCGGTAAAGTCCACGACGGCCAGATCGCCCGCCGGGATGGCCTGATATTGCAGCATCTGCTCAAAGATGACGCCCGCAATGCGGCGGGACAGGTCTATGAAATCCTGATTCTGCGCCATCTCCGCGGCAAAAGCGGAGTCCGGCAGGAACCGGCAGTTCTTTACCTCGTCGCTGGCGAACGCGCGCTCAAGCGTGGCGGAGTAATACTCGTACAGGTCGGCGTCCATGTCCATGGCGCGGTCCGACAGAACCGGCTCCGATGCGCCGGGGTCCAGCAGATGCAGAACGACCTGATTGATTTTGACTTCCATAGAATGATAGCTCCTTAAAAATGGCAATATAAAATACTATACCACGATTTTCCGGGTTTGACCAGCGGCAGCCTCGGGCAAAATAGTGACGAAAGAGGTGATTTGTATGAACAAGGCCGAAAAAGAAACGCTGCTGCGCCGCACCGCACCCAGCCGCCAGAAGCAGGCACAGGAATATCTGCAGGGCCGCAGCCCCGGCACGATGCAGCGCTACGCCCCCGACGCCCACGCCGACCCGGAACAGGGCTGGGTGGAGAGTGAGGAGACGGTGAAGGAATTGGTAAAGTGGCGGGAGGAGGCGATTTATTGAGGGCGGCTTCCCCCTTGGGGGAAGCTGTCAGTGGCCCCGACCACTGACTGATGAGGGGCAGGCGTGCCCGTATAGCCAGTTTGCCGAATGGCCGCACGGTAGGGGCCGGGCATGCCCGGCCCGCGGCCTTCCCACAGACGCGATTTTGCCTTTTTGCTGAGGGCCGGACATGTCCGGCCCCTACGTGGCGGCATTCCTTATAAAAGGCAGCTATGGTGAGCTTACCCCTCATCCGGCCCTGCGGGGCCACCTTCAGTCTACGCGCCAAGAGCCGTCTACGGCGGTTGCGCTCCGACACGCGCCTGCGGGCGCAGCCCCTCGGGGGAAGGCTTTAGGACTGTGCCGTCAGCTTGCTGTTGGCCTTGCGGGTGAAGCGCTCGTTGTCCACAATATACCGCTCATGGGTCGCGGCGGCGATTTCGGTCACGTCGTCGTAGACGCGGGCGGTGAAGTGCAGGCGGCGGTCCTCGACGGCGGTCAGCTCGCAGTCGCAGTGTACGACCATGCCCACGGGCGTGGGGGCTGTGTGGGCCAGCGTCAGCGCTGTGCCGACGGTGCCCTGGTCAAGCTCCAGCTCTGCCGCAACGGACTGCCAGCAGGCCCTTTCGATCAGGGCCGCCACGGCGGGTGTGGCCAGCACGGGCAGCTCACCGCTGCCCATGGCCAGCGCGGTGTTTTCGGTGGTGACACGCAGCGCCGCGTGTCCTTTGATGCCGGGGGTCAGCATATAACATTCTCCTAAATTGGTTTTTATTTATAATATAGCATACTTTCAGGTAAAAAGATAGTAGGGCCGCACATGTGCGGCCCCTACATGGCGGTCCCCACGAACAGAGCGACAAATTTTTCCCAGCATCTTGCACTTTCCCCTCAAGTCCGCTATACTATTAAGGATAAGCAAGGGAGGCTGTAGCGTTTGAAGATGAACCGGCGGTCTCCCCTTTTTTGCGGCCATTATGAGGAGGATTTCATTCATGGCAGAAAAAATCGATTACTCGAAAGGCATCTATGATGCCAAACAGCTGGGCACGCCCAAGCTGTTGATCCTCGGCGCACAGCACATGTTTGCAATGTTCGGCGCAACCGTGCTGGTGCCCCTGCTGACCGGCCTGAGCGTCAGCACCACACTGCTCTGCGCAGGTCTGGGCACGCTGCTGTTCCACTTCCTGTGCAAGGGCAAGGTGCCCGCGTTCCTGGGCTCCAGCTTTGCGTATCTGGGCGGCTTCACCATCGTGACGAACGGCGGTGCCAACCCCGAGAACCTGCCCTACGCCTGCGCGGCTGTGGCGCTGTCCGGCCTGGTCTACGTGCTGTTCAGCGGCCTGATCACCGCGTTCGGCATCCGCAAGATGATGAAGTTCTTCCCGCCTGTTGTCACGGGCCCCATCATCATCGCCATTGGCCTGATCCTTGCCCCCAGCGCCATCAACAACTGCCAGAGCAACTGGCTGCTGGCCTTTGTGGCGCTGGCTACCGTCATCGTCTGCAACATCTGGGGCAAGGGCATGGTCAAGATCCTGCCCATCCTGATCGGTGTGCTGGTCTCCTACGCGGTTGCGCTCGTGACCGGCGCTGTTGACTTCCAGACCATCGGTGCGGCGGCCTGGTTCGGCATCCCCCTGCATAAGGATTCCATGGGTCTGTTCGCTATTGACGGCAGCGAGACCTTCATCAGCGCTGTGTTCACCATCGTGCCCATCGCGCTGGCAACCATGATGGAGCATATAGGTGATATATGTGCCATATCAGCAACTGTAGATCAGAATTTCCTTGAGGATCCAGGTCTCCACAGAACACTTATCGGTGATGGTCTGGCAACATCTCTCTCCGCACTCTTTGGCGGTCCTGCCAACACAACCTACGGAGAGAACACAGGAGTTCTCGAGCTCAGCCGCGTTCACGATCCAAGAGTTATACGACTGGCTGCCATTTTTGCAGTCATCCTCGGTTTCATACCTAAGGTTGCAGAAGTCATCCGCTCAATGCCTTTCGCCATCATTGGCGGCATAAGCTTCATCCTCTACGGAATGATCTCAGCCATAGGTGTAAGAAATGTGGTTGAGAACCACGTAGACTTCACGAAGTCAAGAAACCTGATCATCGCAGCCGTTATCATGGTATGTGGACTTGGTTTCAAAAATGGCCTTACATTCACGATCGGAGGCACAACTATCACTCTTACAGGACTTGCCCTCGCAGCTATATTCGGCATCCTGCTGAATGCTATACTGCCTGGTAACGACTATACATTTGGTGAGAACACCAAGGGTGATGTAAGCCGTGGACTTGGAATGAATCCACAGAACTCTGACATTGAGGCATAATAATTATCTGTATATTATTTATTAGGAGGTTACACAATATGACAGATTACACAGTTATGACACATCCACTTATTCAGCATAAGATTTCAAAGCTCAGAGATAAGAACACCGGAACTGCCGAATTCCGTGCACTTGTTGAAGAGATCGCCATGCTCATGGGATATGAGGCTCTGAAAGATCTTCCTACCGAGGATGTATGTATAGAGACTCCTATCGAGGAATGCATGACTCCGGTCATCGCAGGAAGAAATCTTGCGATTGTACCTATTCTCCGTGCAGGACTTGGAATGGTCAGTGGACTTCAGGCTCTGGTTCCTACAGCCAAGATCGGACACATCGGTCTGTACAGAGACGAGGAGACTCATGAACCTCACGAGTACTACTGCAAGCTCCCTGATCCTATCGATGAGAGACTTATAGTTGTCACGGATCCTATGCTTGCAACCGGAGGATCAGCTGTTGCTGCCGTTGATTTCATCAAGCAGCATGGCGGTAAGCATATCAAGTTCATGTCGATCATCGCTGCACCGCAGGGAATTGAGAGACTTCTCAAGGCTCATCCTGACATCCAGCTCTACGTTGGTCATGTTGACCGCGAGCTGAACGAGAACGCTTACATCTGCCCAGGACTTGGCGATGCCGGCGACAGAATCTTCGGAACAAAGTAAAATCTTTCAGACATGCTATTTATACCAGCAAAGACATGCCGCAGCCCAGCACATATACTGGGCTGCGGCATGTCTTCTCTTCCCAACATTTTCACACTTCTAACATTTTTATTAAGAATTCTTTTTCGATATCCATTTGCAGGCCTTTCATGTTATCATATAGAGACTGGAGGTCTTTTTTATGGAATCACAGAAGAGATATACGAAAAAACAGAGAACACTGGACATTATCGAGAGGCTGAAGAAGGAATATCCTGACACAGTATGCACCCTCGATACTTCACACGCATGGCAGCTTCTTGTCAGTGTCCGCCTGGCGGCGCAGTGCACTGATGCAAGGGTGAATGTGGTAGTCCAGGATTTATTTGCCAAATATCCGGGAGTAAAAGAACTGGCTGCTGCCGATGTCAGTGACATCGAGGCCATTGTGAGACCTTGCGGACTGGGGAAGAGCAAGGCCAGAGATATTAGTGCATGTATGAATATGCTTGTTGATTCCTATGATTGCCAGGTTCCTGACAGTCTAGATGAGCTGCTTAAGCTCCCCGGCGTAGGCCGCAAGAGCGCAAACCTCATCATGGGTGATATCTACGGCAAACCTGCCATTGTAACAGATACCCACTGTATACGCCTTGTCAACCGAATGGGACTGGTTGACGGGATAAAAGATCCGAAGAAGGTTGAGATGGAACTGTGGAAGCTTGTACCTCCAGATGAGAGCAATGACTTCTGTCACAGGCTGGTGGATCACGGCAGATCCGTGTGCACAGCCAGAACGAAGCCACATTGCGACGCATGTTGTCTAAGCGACATATGCAAAAAGATCATCTGATTTATCATACAAACGGAAAGGAGTTACTTATATGGAGTATATGGAGAATCTGACAGAATACGTGGAGAAGCAGGCTTCTCTCTGTCAGCAGCATGATGTGATAGACAAAGAGCTCTATGCCAGATACGGAGTAAAAAGAGGACTGCGTGATGAGAATGGACAGGGAGTTCTGACCGGTCTTACCAATATATCACAGATCATAGCATTTAAGGATGTGGATGGCCAGAAGGTTCCGTGTGACGGACAGTTATTGTACAGAGGCTATGATGTACAGGATCTCGTAAAAGGCGGCAAAGGAAAACGCCATATATTTGAGGAAGCTGCTTATCTTCTTCTCTTCGGAGAACTGCCTACCGAGGCTCAGCTCTCAGAATTCAGCAGTGTCATCGCCGAGTCCATGAACCTGCCGACCAACTTTACCCGTGATGTCATCATGAAAGCACCTAGTGTGGATATAATGAACTCCATGACAAGAAGTGTGCTGACTCTGGCTTCATACGATAATCAGGCTACCAACCTGGATATAGACAATGTTCTCAGACAGTGTATCGGTCTCATCGGAACATTTCCTATGATGGCTGTGTATGGTTATCACGCATACAACCATTATGAGAACGACGGAAGTATGTACATTCACAGACCTGACAGGGATGCTTCCGTGGCTGAAAACATCCTCAGGATGCTCAGGCCTGACATGAAGTATACCGAGCTTGAGGCAAGAGTTCTTGACATAGCACTTCTGCTTCACATGGAGCACGGCGGTGGTAACAATTCCACATTCACCACAAGAGTTGTAACGTCATCCGGCTCTGACACATACTCTGCCATTGCCGCCGCCCTTTCATCCCTCAAGGGAAGGAAGCATGGTGGTGCCAACCTGCAGGTTATGAACATGATGGACGATATCAAGGAGCACATAAAGGATTACCATGACGAAGAGGCCATAGAGGCATATCTGGATAAGCTGCTGAACAAGCAAGCCTACGACCACAAGGGACTCATCTATGGTATGGGCCATGCCGTTTACTCACTGTCAGACCCAAGAGAAAAAGTATTCAAGTCATTTGTCGAACAGCTTGCCGCTGCCAAGGGCAGGGACGAGGATATGACTCTGTACAACAACATTGAGAAGATCGCGCCAAAGCTCATCGCCAAGGAACGCAAGATATACAAGGGTGTCAGCCCTAACGTAGACTTCTACAGCGGATTCGTGTATGAGATGCTCGGAATTCCTAGGGAGCTCTACACACCGCTCTTTGCAGTGGCACGTATAGTTGGATGGAGCGCTCACAGAATCGAGGAGCTTGTCACCACGGACAAGATCATCAGACCGGCATATAAGAGTCTGGTTAAGTATAGAGAATATGTAGACAGAAACGCCAGATAGTCAATGTGTTTTCAATAACCTTAAAGCCCTGTCAGACTTAACATTCATATGTATCCATAATATGAGACCCATATGAATGTTAAGTCTGACAGGGCTTTATGTTTTTCCTGTTTCTAGTTTGTATCCCCACTTCAATTCAGATTCCAATTAAAATATCCGGGATACATATCACAGACAATTATTTGATCTTCTCAATGAAATCGAGAAGATCATACTTGGATATAGCTCCGACACTCCTCGATGCCTCAACACCATTCTTGTACAGTATCAATGTCGGAACACTGAACACCTTATTGGCAGCCGCAAGTCCGGGATTCTCATCCACGTCCACACTGAAGAAATCCACTTCACCATTCAGTTCATCTGCAACCGTGTGAAATACCGGTGCCATCATCTTGCATGGTCCGCACCATGTTGCTGAGAAATCCGCAACCGCCACACCGCATGCCTTTATATCTTCAAAATTATCGCCTTTTACCGTTTTTACCATACTAATCATCCTCCATTCTATTGTGATGAACACACGCATCATGCTGTGTTCCACACACATCTGTATATTTTCATTTCATAAACATTCCAGATAATATCTGCTAATATTCTGCCCTTATGTTCAGCTATCTACTCATGATTTATACGTACATTTTGTCATATTCTGTCGGCCCGGTCAACAATTCTTACAGATTATTTTTATTATTTAAAATCATCTTTTAACTACAAAACTGCCCTCCTCACTAATGTTCCGGAATCCCGGGTACTCATCACAGTGAAGAGGGCAGCTTTATTTTATATTCTTTATAATTCTACGCTTCGATCATCAATATAATTCTATGCTCCGATCATCAATCCAGCAACTTCTTCATACTGTCAAGACTTATGAGAAGCGTCGATGAATTGTGAAGCAGTGCTGATGTGGTTGGCTGGATAACTCCCATCACGCCCAGGATGATAAGTCCTGTGTTGATGGTCACTATCTTGCGATAGTTCCTGTTGATCCTGCTCATCAGCTTATTACTGAGTTCCTTAAGTGTTACGAGCTCGTACAGATTGTCCGCACTGACAGTTATATCTGCGATCTCTCTGGCAATCTCCGCGCCATCACTTACGGCAATTCCAGCATCGGATGCCGACAGTGCAGGTGAGTCATTGATTCCATCTCCCACCATGATGACCTTTCGACCCGCAGTCTTCTCAGCCTCGACAAACTTTGCCTTGTCCTCAGGAAGGACCTCTGAGTAATACTCATCCACCCCTACCTGCTCTGCAATAGCCTTGGCCGTTCTGTCACTGTCTCCTGTCATCATGACAACCTTCTTGATTCCCAGCTTCTTGAGCCTTGAAACAACCTCGGCCGACTCAGGTCTGACCGGATCCTTGATGGATATGACTGCTGCCAGCCTGCCATCGATTCCCATGAACAGATGTGAATGAGTCTTGGACAACGACTCGTACAGCTCTATCTTATCCTCAGGTATCACACAGCCCTCATCCTCAAATACGAAATGATAGCTTCCTATGACAACCTTCTTGCCGTCTATGCTTGATGAGATACCGTGAGCCACAACATACTCAACCTTGGAGTGCATCTCCTCATGCTCCAGCCCCTTGGCTGCAGCTCCTGCCACAACCGCTCTTGCCATGGAATGAGGGAAATGCTCCTCCAGACATGCAGCTATCCTGAGCAGTTCATCAGGATCTCTTCCGTCAAATGATACGACGCGTACAAGCGTAGGTGATGCCTTTGTAAGTGTTCCTGTCTTGTCAAATACTATCGTGTCTGCATCAGCTACAGCCTCCAGGAATTTGCCGCCCTTGACTGTGAGGTGATGCTTGTTTGCCTCCTGTATAGCAGACAATACCGCTATAGGCATGGACATCTTCAGTGCACATGAATAGTCGACCATGAGCACCGCAAGTGTCTTGGTGATATTCCTTGTTAAAAGGTATGTGAGGATAGTTCCACCGAGAGTCCATGGCACAAGACCATCTGCAAGATGCTCTGCCTTGCTCTCAAGTCCTGACTTAAGCTTCTCAGACTCCTCTATCATCGCAACAACTTTATCATATCTGCTGGTCTTACCAGTCTTTACAACTCTGACTACCAGCTCACCTTCCTCAACAACTGTACCTGCATATGCACTGTCTCCGTGTCCCTTGTGGACCGGTACTGACTCTCCGGTGAGGGATGCCTGATTGACCATGCCCTCGCCCTGATCCACAACACCGTCAAATGGAATGACATTGCCCATATGAATACGGATCTTGTCCTCTTCCTGAATCTGCTTGGAAGGTACTAAAACTTCATTGCCATCTTCCTGTACCAGCCAGACTTTGCTGTTATTCAAAGACATGCTGCGTGCCAGATCTCCAACCGACTTCTTATGTGTCCACTCTTCAAGAATTTCACCGATATTAAGCAGGAACATTACAGAACCCGCTGTGCCGATATCTCCGCGCAACATTGATACGGAAATTGCTGTAGCATCCAGTACCGGTACTTCTATCTTGCGCTGACACAATACTTTAATTCCCTTCCAGATATATTTACACGACTCAATCGTTGCAAGAGCAAAACGGATCGGATATGGCAACAGAAAACACTTTCCGTAATGAACAAGCGTTGTTGTAACAAGCTTTTCTTTGTATTCCTCATTCATTGCCCGACCGGAATTGACAAGTACATCATCCGGCACTTCCACATTCTGGTAAGCAAATTTCTGCAATGCATGAAGAACACTGGCACGATCTGTACCTTTTCCATAACAGATCACCGCGTCGGCCGTCTGACTGTACACCTGTGCACGGACAACTTCCTCCATGCCCTCAAGATAATACAAAAGCACATCTGCCTGTTCATATGTCATCCGGCTCTGTTTCATATGTACGCGCAGACGATTCTTTCCTTCATGTCTGATTACAAATCTCATTAAGCTTCGCCTTCTTCAGTTGCTTCTGCCGGAGTCTCTTCTGTTACTTCCGTCATATCCTCTGCCTGATCTTCAAACTCAGCCTGTGCTGCTTCACGCTCTTCGTTGATCACCTTTGCATCTGCATAGATATCACCACAGTTCTCCTGAACAGTTGTCACTGTCTTCATCACACACTTCTTTGCACGAAGAACTGCTGCTGTACAGTTTGTATAAAATTTCTTTGCATCATCACTGGATAAAACTTTCAGACCTGCTGTACCGAATAATACACCTGCTGCAAAAAGTCCTGTCTTTTTTCCATTAAATTTGAAACTCATAGTTATTTCCTCCTGAAGTAAATTTATTATTTTATGAAGTTATTATAACGAGCGTTTTTACTTTTTTCCACCCCCAATCTTCTTATTGAGAAAAGATTAGTCCGTTAAAACCAGCGTCCGATAATACAAATATTTTTTGATATATAAAACTATCCGAGTGCAACATCTAACACCATCATCAGTGAAAATCCCACTGCAAAAAGTACCGTTCCTATATTCGAATGTTTTCCCTGTAACATCTCTGGAATCAATTCCTCAACGACCACATACAGCATGGCACCTGCCGCAAAACTGAGCAGATACGGCAATGCCGGCACAATAAAACCGGCTGCAAGAATTGTAAGAATCGCACCGATCGGCTCCACAATTCCCGACAATACACCGTTGATAAAAGCGCGTGGTTTATTCTCTCCCTCTGCACATAACGGCATGGATATGATTGCACCTTCCGGGAAATTCTGTATTGCGATTCCCAAAGACAGCGCGAACGCTCCCATCGCCGTAATCGTCGTGTTCCCGGACAAATAACCGGCATAGACCACACCTACCGCCATTCCCTCCGGAATATTGTGAATCGTAACTGCAAGTACAAGCATCGTTGTCCTCTGCAATTTGCTGTGAATTCCTTCGGCTTTTTCACTATTCCGATGCAAATGTGGAACGATACTATCCACCAGAAGCAGAAACAATATTCCAATCCAGAATCCCACGACTGCCGGCACAAAAGAAAATTTTCCCATCGATGCAGACTGCTCAATTGCCGGGAGCAACAGACTCCAGATTGACGCTGCCACCATTACTCCCGCTGCAAATCCGGTCAGTGCACGCTGCAAATAATCACTCATATTTTTCTTCATAAAAAATACGCACGCCGAACCCAGAGAAGTTCCCAGAAAAGGCACCAGAATTCCAATCATTACTTCATTCATATTCTGTCTCCATAAATGCACAAGGCACACAAAGTGTTTCCTGCTGTCTATATATTCTATGCAGCTTACAAACACCTGGTGCGCCCCATACCATTTCATATTAAGGTTTGACTATTATTTTATATGTTTTTATTTGACGTTAAATGCTTTCATTCCCGGATATACAGCTGCATCTCCAAGTTCCTCTTCGATGCGAATGAGCTGGTTGTATTTTGCAACACGCTCTGTACGGCTTGGTGCACCTGTCTTAATCTGGCCGGCACCTGTGGCAACTGCCAGATCTGCGATAAATGAATCTTCCGATTCTCCTGATCTGTGAGAAATTACTGCCCTGTATCCCGCTTTCTGTGCCATTTCCACTGCGTCCAATGCTTCTGAAAGTGTTCCTATCTGGTTTAATTTTATCAGAATGGCATTTGCCGCTCCCAGTTTGATACCACATGCAAGACGTTTGATATTCGTGACAAACAGATCATCACCTACAAGCTGTATTTTATCTCC
>OMDA01000905.1_pt1 | contig 13226 bp, 10 predicted proteins | sample 1645141 | NCBI WGS metagenome assembly OMDA01 (sample SAMEA103958151, study PRJEB25191) | human gut metagenome | reverse complement strand
AATTATAATAACGATATTACTCTTAAAGATCTGGCTGAAAATGTTTTTTTCTTAAATGGAAGCTACCTGAGCCATCTTCTCAAAATTAAAACCGGGAAAAACTATCTGACTTACCTGACCGAGATAAGAATGGAGAAGGCTGAAGAACTGTTAAGAGAGTCGGAAATGACAGTGACAGAAATTGCCGGTTTGTGCGGATATAATGATATATCTAAATTTATACAGGTATTTAAAAAATACTATGGAAAGACCCCGAAGAGGTACAGGGAAGATGCTGACACTAAAGATACAATATAGCAAATGTGCGGGAGGAAAGAATGATGACAGAAATAATGAGAAAAGATTTGGAAAAAAGAATTGATCAATGGATTGCCGGGAAGAAAAGTACCCTTATAGAAGAGGTGTGTGAGCTGGTCAGGATTAAAAGCGTGGCAGATAAAGAAAATGAGGTGAAACCATTTGGCCAAGGGTGCAGAGACGTGGTAGACCGATTTATAGAAATTTGTCATAGACATGGTCTGGAAACACAAAATCATTCCTATTATGTGGCAGAAGCTTTTGATCCGGATATAGAAAGAAAGCAGGGGAGAATTGGACTGATGGGACATTTGGATATTGTTCCGGAGGGTGAAGGGTGGCTATATCCGCCATATGAAGGAATTGTAAAAGGGGGATGGATCATCGGCAGAGGGGCGCAGGATAATAAAGGACCATGCCTGGCAGGCTTGTATACACTTCTGTGTTTGAGAGATTTGGGGATGGAATTAAAACATGATATCCGTGTGCTGGCAGGAACTAATGAAGAGAATGGTATGGAGGATGCGGCTTATTATACAGGCAACTGTCAGTGTCCGGATTTTACTATTGTGGTGGATAGTCCCTTTCCTTTATGCTATGGAGAAAAAGGGATTATAGAAGCGTGGATGGTATCGGATTATCCTTTTTCAGAGCATGTGATCAATATGACTGGTGGGACTGTTTCTAATCAGGTACCGGGAAGGGCAGAAATTGTGTTGCGCTATAGCAAGCTGATAGAAGAACGGTTACAGGAGAAAAGCGAAGAATGTGAGTGGAAAATATGTGGGGATAAGATTCACATTTATGCAAAAGGAATACCTGGACATATAGCTTTTCCTGAACAGACCCAAAATGCAATTGCTATTCTTGCAGAATTTATACTGGAAAGAAATTTACTTATTTCAGATCAAGATAGAAAAATTATGACATACATATGGAAAGCTGCATCTGAAACAGATGGAAGTGGATTAGATTTAAGCTGCAGTGATGAAATCTCGGGAAATTTAGTATGCGGCTGCGGTATTGTAAAAATGGAAAAGGGGCATGTATGGTTGAATGTGAATGCCAGATGCCCGGTTACTGTAAATGGCAGTGAATTGATGGAGCGGTTAGAAAAACATGCCAAGAAAAATGCTTTTTATCTGGAAAAAAGACGTGTATTGGAATCAAACTATTATCCAAAGGAAAAAGAAGTAATCCGCCGGCTTAGCACATGCTTTCAGAGAACAACACAGCTTGATTGGGAACCACAGATTTTCAACGCAGGCACACATGCACGTAAATTGCCCAATGCGGTAGCCTATGGTCCAGGATGCCTGAACGGACTGGTACCGGAATGTGAACCCCTGCCGGAAGGACATGGAGGAGCACATCAGCCAGATGAAGCACAATCTATTGATGCCTTATGTCTTGCTTTAAAAATTTATATTCTGGCAGTATTGGAGATAGACGAACTGGATCTGAAAGAAAATGGACAGAATTATATCTGAGGAGAAGGAGATGAAGAAAAGGTACATTAGCTTCATGAATCAGATTTTGATATTTTGTTCGTTGATCGTAGTATTGCCTTTTACTATTATCATTTTTTTCTATACTTTAGAGACCTTAAAAAAAGCGGACAAGGACTATCAGGATATACTGAAAAAAGCAAATATCCAGGTTGAAACAGGCGTTTCAGCTATTATATCGAATGCGGAAAGGCTTTCTTATTTACATATTGTAAACGATAGCTTTTCAGAGCTTCTGAGACATAAACATGATGTGTATGACTGGGATTTTCTGAAGGATAATAAGGTAGTCGTTAATATTGTAAGAGATGCTGTCCTGCTGAATCCGGATATTTATAATGTGGTCATAATCAATAGTGCAGGAAATGTATATGACAGTAACTTTAACTATTATTACTGGAAAAATATGTATCAGGATTTACCCATGTGGGGGGAAATGGCGAAGAACTCACCAGAAAAACGATTTATAGACATCCGCTACAGTTCTGAAAATGTGCCAGAGGCACTTATGCTGGTGAAACCTATGGAAGATATAGAAAGAGGAAAAACTCTGGGAATAATAGGGATTACTATCAGTTTTAAAGCAATCAGGGAGATCCTTACAAATATCGTCTTAGATGGAGAGCAGCTTATTGTTTATAATAAATCTGGCGTTCCGGTGTACTCGTGTTCAGGCAAAAATGTGGAAAAACAGGAAGATTCTCAGGGTAAAATTTGGAAATGCCTGAATATTGCAGAGATGGAAGAGGATTCAGCTGTCAAAACCTTTGCGATTGGTAAAGATACTTACATAGGTGGGATCCAAAAATTGAATCAGCTTGGATGGACGGTAGTAACTTATACAGATCGTTCTTATGTCAGAAAGCCATATACACAGAACATACGAGTTTTTTTCATTATAGCAGTTCTGATCACGGTTTTTGATCTGGGGCTGGCGTATCTGTTTATCCGACGTCTGAATTTCTCGATTCATGGATTATGTCAGGCAATGGAAAAATCAGGAGAAAATGGTATTCCTGAAACACTATTTCTGGAAAAAAGAGAGTTTAAGACAGAAATTGATATGTTGATCCATAGCTATAATAATGTGATCTGCAGACTGAAAAAATCTATGGAGCAGTCAGTAGAGCTTCAAATGAATGAGCAGAGGATGGAGTTCCGTATGTTACAGGCACAGATTAATCCTCATTTTTTGTATAATACATTCAACCTGATCAGTTCGATAGCCGGTATGAATGGGATAGACAGTATTTGTAAAATTACCGTATCTATTTCAGAGATGTTTCGATATAGTATTCAGGAAAATCTGATCGTTCAGCTTCAGGATGAACTGAGAGAGATAAATAATTATGTAACGATACAGACCATCAGGTTTAAGGACAGGCTATATGCGGATTTTGATGTGGAAGAAGAAGTGCTAAAAGTACCAATCCCGATTTTTTTATTACAGCCGCTGGTAGAAAATGCAATTATTCATGGTCTGGAGCCGAAAGCGGAAAGCGGATATATTAATATAGTAGCTTATATGGAAGACGATTTTGTGGAAATTCTGATCAGAGATAATGGAGTGGGAATACCACAGGACAAGCTGTGTCAGATCATACAATCCCTGGAAAAGGAACAGATAGAATCTATCAGCATGCAGGGGCATTCTTCCATAGGGATTAAGAATGTAAACCAGAGAATTAAGGCCTACTATGGAGCCGAGTATGGATTGCATTTGGAAAGCAGGGTAAATGTTGGAACAACGATCAGCATCAGATTGCCTAAAAATTTAACAAAAAAATACGGATAGAATACAAAAAAATAACATATATGACTAATAATAAAGGGCATATTTTTTTAAAAAAAGAAATTATACAATAATATTAACAAAAAACAAAGAGCTGAGAAGCTTTCTTTAGGAGGAGGTAATTAATGAGGAAGAGAATGTTAGCAATGTTATTGGCATGCTGCCTGATCGGAGGAACGCTGTCCGGATGTGGAGGAAAGACAGAAAACAGTACAGAAAGTAGTCAGGCATCTGCAGAAACTGCAAAAACGGAACAAGAAGATACTTCTGGTGAAAAGGAGCAGCCAGAGAATATTACGATCGAATTTTTTAATCAGAAGCAGGAGGAAGCAGCACAGCAGGCATACAGAAATGCGGCGGAGGATTTTCATAAAGAATATCCGTATATCACTATAGAAATTAACACAGTTCCAGACAGCGATAAGGTTCTCACGGCAAGAATGGCTGCAGATGATGTACCGGTAGTCTTTCATGGAAAACCTACATCACAGGCCTTCTTCGAGAGTGCAGAAGCAGGATTCTGTCTCGATTTATCAGACCAGCCGTTTATTCAGAATGCAATACCTTCTATTCTAGAATCTGTAAAATCAGAGGATGGTAAGGTTTATGCAATGCCCTATAGCCAGAATTTCATGGGTGTGTTTTATAATGTTGATATTTTTAAGGAACATAATCTGGATATCCCCAAGACATGGGACGAATTTATGGCTTTATGTCAAAAGCTGGAGGATGCGGGAATTCAGCCATTAGAAGAGAGCTATAAGGATTCTGCGATGGCTGGGCATTATCGTGGGGGCGCTATGGCAGCGCTGTTCCCGGATGGCGCTTTGTGGCTTGCTGAATGTGCATCAGATCCGAATAAGAAACCTTCTGATAATCCTGACTATCGGACTTTTGCAGAGAAAGCAATTCAGATTATGGATTATTGTAACGAAGATGTATTTGGAATTCCGCAGACGCAGGCAATGGAAAACTTTGCGAATGGACAGTCTGCAATGATGATTTATGGTTCTTATGGCCGTGGAACATTCATGGTTGCAAATCCCGATCTGAATCTGGGCGTATTTCCGATCCCGGGACTGACAGAGGAGTCAGGATTAGTATATGCAGGTGTAGATGCATGCTTCTGTGTATCGGGGAAGGCCACTCCCGAAGAACAGGATGCTGGGTTAAAGTGGATAGAATTTTTAACCCGTCCCGAAAATGCTCAAAAATGGTCAGATACAGAGGGAGCTCCGTCAGCCATTGATGGAGTACAGTATGGAAGCGAAGGCAGCGCGCCTATGCTGGATCGCATTAAAGAAGGAAAAGTAAGGGAGTGGAAGGCTTATTATGATTCCAGGTTCAGCGATACAGAAGCATTCCAGGGACTTCTGATGGATAGGAATGTAGATCAGTTCCTTAAGAATGTTGATGAGGTTTGGGCTAATGCACATATTTCTGGTTGATAAAGGCTGAGTGAGTTATGAACGGAAGGGTGGAGAATAAATAAGTGCTTCATCCTTCCTTTTTTAGATATCATATCATTTTGCAGTATAGATAACGGGAAGGAGATGCAAAAATGGAGGAACGATTAAAGAAGCTGATGGAGATGCTGCCGGAAGAATTGGATGGGGCGATCTTATTAGCACCGGTTCATCGCAAATACTATCTTGGAATCGTGAGCAGTGCGGGAAGCCTGATTATAACCAGGGAAAAGTGTTTTTTTATTGTAGATTTTCGATATATAGAGATGGCAAGGAAACGGATCAAAGGTGCGGAGGTGATCCTGCAGGATAAGCTGGACGAACAAATCCGTCAGATTATATCAGATCACAAGCTGACCCGTATTGGCATAGATATTGAGCATATCAGTTTGCAGGTCTATAAAGAATATCAGGATATTACCGGAGGGCGTCTTATACCGGAAGATATAGTTGAAAGGGTAATTGACGGGCAAAGGAGTATTAAATCAGAAGAAGAATTATTTAAAATCGTAAGAGCAAAGAAAATCGCAGATAGAGTGTTTGAACGAATTCTTCTCTATATACGTCCGGGGGTGCGATATGATGAATTGCAAAGGAAGATGGGAATTTTAGCATCGGAGGAAGGTTCCCAGAGAGGATCCTTTGGGTTTGTGGTGTCGTCAGGAGACAATTATATGGAATCAGATATTCTGCCGGATTACATTTTGAGCGGAAAGGCATTAAAAAATGGAGAACTGGTTACATTGCGTCTGGCTGCACTATATGAAGGATACTGGGCAGATATAAGTCGTACTGTATGTGTTGGGAAATGCTGTATTCAGCAAAGGGAATTATATGAAAAAGCTGTTATAGAAAAAGAAAGAATCATAACAGAGATAGAGAAAGGACTGAAACGGGGAAATAAAATATCGTTGAATGTCTGCAGCACATGCGAAGAAGTAATGTGTCAGGAGGAATTAGGCCATGGCATTGGACTGGAGGTAGAAGAGGGGATCAGGATTTGGAAGGAAGTGGCCTGGGAACCAGAAGCTGGAGACGTGTTATGTATTGGCCTGAAGGCGGGAATCCCGGGGAAATGCAGTGTCAGACTTCAGGATATGGTGATATTGAATAAGGATGGTGTTCGTGTAATAGGTGATACATGCAGCGCGGAGCTGATAGAGGTGGAGTGAAAATGACAAAAAGATTAGAGGTATTGATAGAACAGATCCCTGTGGGGATAGATGCTGCTTTGATTACAGGATATGAAATTATAAGATATTATACGGGACAGTCTGTACCGGGGGCATGGCTTCTGGTATCAAGATCCGAGGCTTGTATGTTTGTATCTCCTTATCACCGGGGAAATAAAGAGCAGGCAGAGGATATTATGTATGTGAAAAGCTGTGATGCGTATAAAGCCTTGCAGGAAGAACTAAAGAAGAGAGAAAAGAAAATTAAGACACTTGCTGTACAGGTTGAGCAGATCAGTGTAAGTGATTATGAAAAGCTAAAAAAAATTGTTCCCTGTGAAATTGTGGCTGATGGTTGTCTGGATAATGTGATCTATCAACAGAATTGCAGGAAAACTGAGGAAGAAGTACGGGCAGTTCAGGCAGCGCAGAATGTGGCAGATAAAATGTTTACGGAGGTTCTAAATTATGTTCATGCAGGAATGAATGATATGGAGCTTCAGAAAATTGTAGGGGTACTGCTTCGTGATTTTGGATCAGAGAGAGATTCTTATGATCATGTGACGGGGGTTGGGGTGAATACATCTATGCCTCATGTACGCCCCAATGGCACCATAATACAGCCAGGTGATTTTGTAATGCTGGATGTAGGAGCAACTGTGGATGGATATGGATCTGATATGACGCGTATGTTTGCAATAGAATTTGCAGATGACAAAAAACGAGAGATATATGAGATTGTCCGCAGAGCACAGCAGGCAGGCTGCGAAGCCATTGAGGTGGGAAAACCATGCTGTGAAGTAGACAGAGCAGCCAGGAAAATTATTGAAGATGCCGGATATGGAGAATATTATATGCATGGTCTTGGTCATTCCATCGGGATCCAGGTTCCCAGAGGACCACGTTTTAATCAGTGGGATACTACGCCGGTATTCAGTGACTTGATTATGACTGTAGAACCGGGAATTTATCTTCCAGGCGAATTTGGTGTCCGCATTGAGGATATGCTTTATATCGGAGAAAAGCAGGTTCAGAACATGACACATAGTACACACGAATTGATCATCGTTTAAAGATAATTGAAAAAAGGAGAACAAAGATATGAATAAGAGAGAGAGAATGGAAGCATTATTTAATCAGAGAGAGACAGACTATGTTCCGGCAGGCTTCTGGTTTCATTATCCGGCTTCTTATACGGTGGAACAGCATCTGGAAGGACATCTGAAATTATTTTATGAGACGGATCAGGATATTATTAAACTGATGGATGATAATTTCGGCCATTTTTTAACAAAAGATGTTCATATTGAAAAAGCAGAAGATTGGAGAAATATTCAGCTGCCTGGAAGAAATTGTGAACATTATAAAAATATGGAAGCCCTGATTAGGGGAGCTGTTGAGAAGGTGGGACAGGAGGCAATGATCTTTCCTACAATGTGGAGTCCCTTTAAAATTGCTTCTTTTACATATGTATTCGGAGGAAGCAGTGATGAGGTATTTATGAAGCATTGTGAAGAGGATCCAGATTCTGTATTGGCAGGAGTGAAAGCAATTGCTGACGTGCTGGAGGACTGGGTTGATGGCTTTATGGAAGCTGGAGCTGATGGATTGTATTATTCGGGACAATTCAGTGAGCCGGCACGCTTTAGTGCAGAAATATGGGAAAAAATGGTAAAACCTTTTGATCTGCAGATCTTGGACAGGGTGCATACATGGGAGAATAAATATAATATCGTACATATCTGCGGAGAGGCAGAGCATAATTTTACAGCTTCCCCGGAGAGATATGTTGGTTATCCTGGAGATTTATTTAATTGGGATGTGCATAGAGATCAGCTTTCTTTGGAACAGGGAAGGGAATGCTTTAACAAGCCTGTTCTGGGCGGCCTAGATAATCATGGGATATTGATACAGGGAAGCCTTAAGGATATTGCAGAAGAAACGAAACATATAATCCGGAAATTTGGGAAAAAAGGATTTATGCTGGGAGCAGACTGTACAGTTCCTGCGGATATTGATATCGAAAGGCTGAAAACTGCAATCCAGGCTGCAAGAGAAATGTAGCTTTATAAACCTATAGACTGTCGGTATATCAGAAGGTGAGAAAAAAATGAAGTATCTTAAATTTAAAAATAGTCAATTAGAAGCGTCTAATATTATTATGGGATGTATGCGTCTGAATTCATTAAGTGTAAAAGAGGCACAAAGGCATATTGAAACTGCTGTGGAGGCAGGAATTAATATGTTTGATCATGCGGATATATACGGAGGCGGAGAGTGTGAGGAGTTATTTGCCCGGGCTGTGGATATGCGGGGCTCCTTCAGAGATAAAATTATTCTGCAGAGCAAGTGTTCCATTCGAAATGGGTACTATGACTTTTCAAAGGAATATATTTTAGAGTCGGTTGATGGTATTTTAAAAAGACTTAATACAGAGTATTTGGATATACTTTTGTTACACAGACCGGATACTTTGATGGAACCAGAAGAAACTGCAGAAGCGATCTCTATATTGAAGAGGACAGGAAAGGTTCGTTATTTTGGTGTGTCTAATCAGAATGCAATGCAGATAGAATTGCTGCAAAAGTATTGTGAGGAACGGATTATGTTTAATCAGATGCAGCTGAGTCTGGTTCATACACCTCTTATAGACAGTGGAATGACAGTGAATATGCAGGTAGATCAGGGAATTGACCGTGTGCTTGGAACATTAGAGTATTGCAGGCTTCGTGATATTACAATCCAGGCATGGTCGCCGTTTCAGAGAGGATTTTTTGAAGGGGCATTTCTAGGCGATATGCAGCATTATGAGCGATTAAATCAGATGATTGACCGCTTGGCAGAAAAGTATCAGGTTACACCTGCAGCGATAGCGGTTTCTTGGATTACAAGGCATCCGGCTGATATTCAGGTGATTTTAGGAACAACCAAAGACAGAAGGCTTCTAGAAAGTGCAGAGGGATCAGAGATTCCGCTTACCAGGGAAGAATGGTATGGTTTGTATCGTGAAGCCGGGAATATGATTCCATAAATAATGTGTTTTTGAGGCACGGAAGGGCAGGAAGGGAGATCATCCCGTTGACTGAGAGCCGTCTTGACTGAAAATGGCGGGCATGATAAAATCCTGTCTTTGAGACAGTTTCAGAAAAGTAAAATCGCTGTAACACCAGTAAATATGCTGGTTACAGCGATTTTTTTGTATCGTTTCAGACTATAGTATTTTATTCTCTGCCTTTACTTTTTTTCTGAATTGTTTTCATTTGCCCTTTTGTAATAAATTTGAAGTCCGTGTTAAAACTGCATACTATATAATACGATGGAATAACCCCGAAAATTTGACAAAAAATGCAGGTAAATCAATACCTGCGACTACTTTTTCAAATATTCAACTGTCAAACTCCCGTGTCAAACTCCCGTTTACAACATCACCATTCTAGCCGAAAAATCTCTAATATGCAAGCGAAAATTTTACAGTCACTTGTACATATTTTTAAAATATTATATAATTCTAGTTAAATGATGGCTGCAGAGGGCGCAGCACAGAGAAGGAGGACTTTGGGATGAAGAGAATAGGTATGCTGACCAGCGGCGGCGACTGTCAGGCACTGAATGCAGCGATGAGAGGCGTGGCAAAGGTGCTTTATAACAGCACGGAAGACGTTGAAATCTATGGCTTTCAGGACGGTTATCAGGGACTGATCTACGGAAAGTTCCGTCTGATGACCTATGACGATTTTTCTGGTATTCTGACAAAGGGCGGCACAATCCTTGGCAGCAGCCGTACTCCTTACAAGCTGATCCGTGAGCCCGGCGCAGACGGTGTCGACAAAGTGGCGGCGATGAAACAGACCTATTACAAGCTGCAGCTGGACTGCCTGGTAATCCTTGGCGGCAACGGCACACATAAGACAGCGAATCTGCTGCGCCAGGAAGGCCTGAACATTGTAACGCTGCCCAAGACCATCGACAACGACCTCTGGGGAACGGATATGACCTTTGGCTTCCAGAGCGCGGTCAACATTGCAACAGACGCGCTGGATTGCATCCATACGACGGCGGCATCCCATGGACGCGTATTTATCGTAGAAGTTATGGGACACAAGGTTGGCTGGCTGACCTTAAATGCCGGTATCGCGGGCGGCGCGGACATCATTCTGGTCCCGGAAATTCCTTACGATATCGACAAGATTGTGGAAAAAATCAACGAACGGCATAACCGCGGCAGCAGATTTACAATTCTGGCAGTTGCAGAGGGCGCGATCTCCAAAGAGGACGCCAAGCTGTCGAAAAAAGAATATAAGAAAAAACTGGAAAACTATAAATATCCTTCGGTTTCCTACGAGATCGCAGAGCAGATTCAGGAAAAGAGCGGCATGGAGGTTCGAGTAACCGTGCCCGGACATACCCAGCGAGGCGGAAGCCCCTGTGCCTATGACCGCGTATTCGCCAGCCGGCTCGGATCAGAAGCAGGCAGGATGATTCTTGCAGGGGAATACGGCTTTATGGTGGGCTACAAGCACCGCGAAATCGTCAAGGTTCCGCTGGAAGAGGTAGCAGGTAAGTTAAAAATGCTCGATCCCAACGCATCCATCGTAAGAGAGGCGAAGATGATGGGCATCAGCTTCGGAGATTAAAAGACAACGGACGGCGCCGCGTACATTGCGTGACGCCGTCTGCTTTGCGGAGAACATAAGGAGGTTCGTCCATGTCCTACACGGCGATGTATCGACGGTTCCGTCCGACTACCTTTGAAGAGGTTAAGGGACAGGATGCGATTGTCACAACACTGAAAAACCAAATCCGGTCGGATCGTATCGGTCATGCCTATTTATTCTGCGGTACAAGAGGTACCGGTAAAACGAGTATTGCGAAGCTTTTGGCAAAAAGTGTCAATTGCGAGCATCCCGTGGACGGAAGCCCCTGCGGAGAATGCGCATCCTGTAAGGCGATTGCAGAAGGCAGAAGCATGAATGTGATAGAAATAGACGCAGCGTCTAATAACGGCGTCGATAATATTCGTGAAATCGTGAATGAAGTGGCATATTCCCCGACGGAAGGAAAATACCGCGTTTATATCATCGACGAGGTTCATATGCTTTCTGCGGGAGCGTTCAACGCACTGTTAAAAACCCTGGAGGAGCCGCCGTCCTACGTCATCTTTATTCTGGCGACGACGGAAGCCAATAAAATTCCGGTTACGATTTTGTCCCGCTGTCAGCGTTATGATTTCAAGCGCCTGACGGTCGAACAGATCGAAGAGCGCATGAAGGAAGCCCTTGCCGCGGCGGGCGAAGAGCTGCCGATCGAGGAAAAGGCGTTAAAATACCTTGCAAAATCCGCAGACGGTGCGATGCGAGATGCCTGGAGCCTTCTGGATCAGTGCCTCGCGTTCCATTTCGGACACGAGCTGACCTACGATATGGTGCTGGACGTGCTGGGCGCGGTGGATACGTCAGTGTTCAGCAAACTGTTGCGCTGCGTGATTGCGCGGGATGTGGCGGGCTGTATCGGTGTGCTGGAAGAGATCGTGCTGCAGGGACGGGATATGAGCCAGTTTGTTTCCGATTTTACCTGGTATCTGCGCAACCTCCTGCTGGTGAAAACTTCCGGGGATTCTTGTGAAGAAGTGATTGACATATCCAGTGAGAATCTGGCAAGATTGAAAGAAGAAGCGCAGCAGATCGAAGTAGACGCGATCATGCGGGATATCCGGTGTTTTTCGGAGCTGTCCGGTAGGATTCGCTATGCGGGTCAGAAACGTGTCCTGATTGAAATGGCGCTGATTCGGCTGTGCAGGCCGGAGATGGAGACGAACGAAGATACACTTCTGGAACGGATTCGAAAGCTGGAACAGACGGTGGAACAGATCGAAAGCGGCTCGATTGCAATCGCAGCGGCGCCGACAGGACAGCCCGCAGTGCAGGCAGCAGCGCCGGTCAGAAGGGCAGAGCTGCCCAAGGCAGTTCCCGAGGAAATCAAAGAAATCGTAGCCAAGTGGCCACGGGTTGCAGGAAGTGCACAGCAGCCGATGAAGTCGTATCTCAAAAATGCGCGCTTAAGCCTTGGCGGTGACAATCGGCTGCTGCTTGTGGTGGAAGACGGGCTGGCGTCCGATTATTTTACCAAAGAACCGGCAAATAAGGGCGCACTGGAACAACTGTTGGCGGAGCTGACGGGCAGGCAGATCGAGGTTGAAGTCCGCAGCGTGCGCAGCAAACAGGAAATGGAAAGTTCTTATGTAGACCTGACAAGGGTCATTCATATGGACATAGAAGAAGAGTAACAAACAGAAAGGATGCAATAAAATGGCAAAGAGAGGCGGTTTTCCGGGCGGCATGGGTATGCCCGGCAACATGAATAACCTGATGAAGCAGGCACAGCGCATGCAGCGTCAGATGGAAGAAGGACAGAAGGAACTTGAGGTGAAAGAGTTCTCTGCAAAATCCGGCGGCGGCGCGGTTGAGGCTGTCGTAAACGGCAAAAAGGAGCTGGTAAAGCTGACCATTTCCGAAGAAGCAGTAGATCCGGAAGATGTGGAAATGCTGCAGGATATGATCGTTGCGGCTGTGAATGAAGCGATGAAGCAGGCGGACGAAGCGAGCCAGGAGCTGATGGGTAAAATGACAGGCGGACTCGGCGGAGGCTTCCCGTTCTGATATGGATCTTTACAGCGGCTATATCAACAAACTCATTGACGAGCTTTCGGGGCTTCCCGGAATTGGCAGTAAATCTGCGCAGCGTCTGGCGTTTCACCTGATCGGGCTTCCGGAAGCAAAGGTGAACAGGATTGCAAATGCGATGATACAGGCTCGTCAGAATGTTCGCTATTGTAAGGAATGCTTTACCTTGACCGATAACGAGCTTTGCCCGATCTGTGCCAACGCAGAGCGGGACCATTCGACGATTATGGTTGTGGAGAACAGCCGGGATCTGGCTGCCTACGAAAAAACCGGAAAATATAAAGGAGTCTATCATGTGCTGCACGGGGCGA
>OMDA01000901.1_pt1 | contig 13259 bp, 10 predicted proteins | sample 1645141 | NCBI WGS metagenome assembly OMDA01 (sample SAMEA103958151, study PRJEB25191) | human gut metagenome | reverse complement strand
TTTTTCTCCCCCGAAAATGAAAATGACCCTTAATGACCTTGACCCTTAATGACACGCAAGATGATTTCATGTTTATAAAAATGATAGGGTCTTAAGTGTTATTTAATATATTGGTTATAAGGTAGTTATGTCTATGATGTTGTATGTGTACTCTAACTTTTGTGTATAACAAAAATCAACATGTTAAGTCTAAGTTATAAGCTGTTGTACTGCTTAATTCTACTACTTTATCTTTCCTTTATTGTCGATTTTTGTCAAAAATACCTACCTTCTGAGCGCATTTTTGGATCTGAGGAGGGGCATTTTTCACTCCTAGAAGAGGGCTAAACATCTTCCAAAACCTCTTATTTTGCATTTTATCTTCTGAAAATGCAAAAAACTGCTGATTTTCGCATCATTTCATTTCCTGCTCATAAGAGTAAGGAAGATTTACATCTTTCTGAAGTTTTATATGTAGTTCAGATATTAACTAGCGACTTCAAAACTCCTTGTTTGGTGCAGAATCCTAGTATAATGACATTATCCTATTGTATGGTAACCATTATTTACATAATCTGCTTTTTCCCATTTCGCTGTCTAAGGGGTTAAAATCCCTTTAGAAAGTCTTTTTCTACATTTTTGTGTTAATATTTATAATAAAATGTAGATGTTTCGCAATTATTTTGTACCTTTGAAGGCAATTCTGCTATAAAAAGCAGGCTATAAATATAAAATTTAATATATAGGGAAATGACAGAACAGCAAAAACAAGCAATTATAGAAAGTGGAAAGCAATATTTCCGTTCTATTATCATTCCTAATCATTTGAAGAATCTGAATAAGCTTCATCTGAGTAGCTTTGATATAAATCCGTTTCTAATCAACTATCTTGCAGCATTCATAAAGGAAGATTCTCAAATTATTGGTTTAGCTAAGGCTTTAGTTTATCCATATATATATGATAAGGTTATTGATGCAAGTAACGAACAAGATGTTCAGTCATTAGTTTCCCTGCTTCAGGAAGTTACCGGAGGAGCATCCAATTTTGATGGTATTGATTTCGAATTTGTTGATGCTGTTGACGGTCGCCGTAAATTCTGTCAGTTCAAGGCAGGAGTCAAAACGATAAACAAGGATGATATTGCCTCTGTTCTCAGTCATTTCAAACCTCTTATAAGCCAGCCAAGTTTAGACTTACAGTTTGAGGATCTCGTAGTTGGAGTTTTATATGGTGAGAAAGATAATCTTTCTGATTATTATAAGGCGATAGCTACACATTATCCTGTGTTGTGCGGTTCAGATTTTTGGCAGCATTTTACGGGAGACAAGAACTTTTATGCTCGTCTGCTCAAGGCAATGGGAGAAGTTCTTGATGAAGGAGATTTTGATGGGAGCGAACTCATACAGAAACCAGTAGAGGAGATTGCAGAAGAAATCAGGCAGATATGTGCAAGGGGAATCTGATCATTCCGTTGAATAATGTGATAAAATGACCCACTTTCTCTCTTTTTTGTGTTAACATATATAATAAAATGTAGTTATTTCGTTTTTATTTTGTAACTTTGGGACAATTTTGCATTTAATGTGCAAATAAAATAATAAAAATATGATAGAGCAGATTAAAAATAAAATACATCAACTGGTTCAGAAGTATGAACATGAAAGGGACTATTATCGCACATCTCGTTTTAATGAGACTCAAGTGCGTAATGAGTTCTTGGACCCATTGTTTGAGATTTTGGGCTGGGATATAAGAAATATTTCAGGAAAGAATACCAATGAACGTGAGGTGTTGCTAGAAGAGTCACTCAAAGCAGATGCTTCTACTCATTCTAAGAAGCCTGATTATACTTTTCGACTTTATGGTGAGCGGAAGTTTTTCTTAGAAGCCAAGAAGCCATGCGTCGATATAAAAAATGATGATGAGCCGGCTAAACAGGTTCGCCGTTATGGTTATACTGCAGGATTGAAGATTTCTGTTTTATCAAATTTTGAAGATTTATTTATTTATGATACGACTGCTCCTGTTGAAGAAGCTGATTCTCGAAACAAAGCATTGATAAAAGCGTATCATTATACAGACTATGAAAATGTAGCAGAGGAACTCCTCCGCTACTTAGGAAAAGATTCAGTTTATGACGGTAGCTTTGATGAGGTGTGGATGGATATAACAACGAATGTCGAACAAATATCTATAGATAAACTGTTTTTAAATCAAATCAACGAATGGCGTTTGTTGCTTGGTCAACAGATTTATGCAGCTATGCCTACAATAGAAATTAGTTATCTCGGAGATGTAGTCCAAAGCTACATCAACAAGATACTTTTTTTACGTGTCTGTGAAGATAGAAATATTGAGACTTATCAGGCTTTGCTGAAAATTGCAGATCATAATAGTTACAAGGAACTTGTATCAAAGTTTAAAGAGGCTGATAATAAATATAATTCAGGTCTCTTTGGGGAACTGTTGTCAGATGATATAATAAACAACGTGAGTTCGGCTTTTTGGAAGATTATAAAGCAACTATATTTTCCAGAGAGTCCGTATTCATTTTCTGTATTTTCATCTGATATTCTAGGACGTATCTATGAGATTTTTCTTGCTCAGAAGTTGGATATAAAAGATGGTGAATTAGTCATTGTCAATAAACCCGAGAATATTGAGCGAGACATCGTAACGACTCCTAATGTAATAGTGCGCGAGATATTGCACCAAACTGCAACAGAAATGATAATAGGTAAAAATGATTCTCAAATCAATGCGCTAAAATGTGCAGATATAGCATGTGGCTCAGGTGCTTTCCTGTTGGAACTTTATCAGTTCCTAAGTGATGCGCTTATTGATTATTATCAGAGTCACTGTCCATCTGTACTCATACAAACAAGCATTAATACTTACAAGTTGCCATTCGGAATAAAGCGTAATCTATTGGTTAATTGTATATATGGAGTTGATAAGGATTTTAATGCTGTTGAGGCATGTAAATTCGGCCTTTTACTGAAATTATTAGAGGATGAAGACGTTAATACACTATCTTCATTCCACCCCATCTTGCCTAATCTTGATGAAAATATTTTTTACGGAAACAGTTTGCTTTCTCCAGAGAATGTTCCATCAGAATTGGTAGAAGAGATTAATCCTTTCGGCTTTGAAGATAGAAAGTTTGATTTGATAGTGGGTAATCCGCCATATATGAAAACGGAAGATATGAAGAAATATACGCCAGCAGAAAAGAAACTTTATACAAAAGAGAAGCTATATGTGAGTAGTTGTGGGCAATATGATAAATATTTTTTATTTATAGAACGTGCAATGGGATTGTTGAAACCTCATGGCTTCTTAGGTTACATTGTGCCTAACAAGTTTATGAAAGTTGGTGCTGCTTCTAAATTACGTAAGTTAATTGCAAGTCGCAGAATTCTTAAGACCATCGTCTCTTTCGGAGCACATCAGGTTTTTGAAGATAAGTCAACTTATACTTGTCTTATAATATTACAAAATAGTGAACGTGATAAATTTATGTATTCTGAAGTAAGCGATTTCTCGGCATGGAAAGTTCGATCAAAAGATTCCAATTTATTCTATGAACGTGATACTACTATGCTTTCAGGGGATACATGGGTACTTTGTACAGATATCCAAATGAATCTCTTGGATGTTATAAGTCGTGGTACTAAAACTCTCGAAGAGATAGTAGGTAAAGATTGCATATTCAATGGGATCCAAACTAGTGCTAATCATGTTTATATCTTTATCCCAATAGAGGAAGATAGAGATACCTATACATTTTTAGCATTTAACGATAAAATATATCAGGTAGAGAAAAAAGTGACAAAACCGTATTTTGTGAGAGCAAAAAGGGAAGATGCATTAAATTCATATTGCACATTTACCCCAAATGCAAGAGTCTTATTTCCTTATAAAAGAAATTCGAGAGGTAAGTTGAAACTCATTCCTTTAGAAACCATTGAAAAGAGATACCCTCTGTTTTATGCCTATCTTATGGATGTTAAATCAGAATTGTCTAAACCATCAAGAGATATTCAACCAGTGCCAACTACGGCTAATGAGTGGTATCGTTATGGACGACATCAGAGTCTCGATGCATGTGAAAGAAGAGAAAAAATTATAGTAGGTGTTTTGTCTTTATCTGATAAATATGCAATTGACAAGAAAGGAACTTTGGTTTCGTCAGGAGGTACTGCAGGTTATTGCCTTGTTGGTATTCCTGCTGATAGCCAATATTCCATCTATTATATACAAGCAATGTTAGGTTCGGTACAGGGAGAGTGGCTTGCATCTCTATATGGCGAAATATTTCGTGGCGGATATATAGCTAGAGGAACAAAGGTACTCAAACAGATACGAATTCCTACTATTGATTTTTCAAATCAAGAAGAAAAAGAAAGACATGATGATGTTGTAAGAAGACAGAAAAGGTTAATAGTTCTAGGCGATAAAATTGCATCGGCAGAGGGTAATAAACGCAAACAGATTCCTTTGCAGAGGAAGTTTGACGCTTTAAAGCAAGAACAACAGAATGCCATTAATGTACTTTATGGTATGACAGAATCACAAGTATCAAAAATTCCTATAATAAAAAAATTATATGCAGCTAATTGAAAATGCATCAGAACAGAAACTAAGAGGAGCATATTACACTCCATCTGCCATTGCGGATTTTATCCTTCGATGGGGGGTTAATGGTAATGACCATATGGATATACTGGAACCTAGTTGTGGCGATGGTATATTTCTAGAGTGTATAGCTAATGCAAATATGCTTTTCAGAAGCATTACTGCCATAGAATATGAAACTGCAGAAGCAGAAAAGGCAAGAGCAATAAATCTACATGATTCAGAAGTTATAAATTCTGACTTTCATTGTTTTTGTCTTGATACAGATAAAAAGTTTGATTTGGTTGTTGGCAATCCTCCTTTCATACGTTATCAGTATTATGATGAGAATCAGCAGGTATTGGCTGATGAAATTTTCAAGCGTTCAAATTTAAAAAGAACAAAACTGACAAATGCTTGGGTTACGTTTGTTGTAGGTTCTTGCCAACTTCTGAGGGATAATGGCAAAATGGGATTTGTTATTCCTTCAGAATTACTGATGGTAAAGTATGCTCAGCAATTGCGCAAATACCTTGCAAAGACATTCAATAAGATTAATATAATTTCCTTTGAAAACCTTGTCTTTGAAGAAATTCAGCAGGAAGTCGTTTTGTTGTTGTGTGAAAAAAATGGAACTAACGAACATCTGATAGAACACATCGAGGTGCGTGATACAGAAGGATTATTGAATTTGGATCCACACAGATTGAGCTTTCCAACTAAGAAGATAGATTTTCATACAGACAAATGGACATGCTATTTTCTGGATAAGGAAGAACTTGAATTCTTGGAAAAAATAAAGAATCAGACGATGCCACAGATTTCATCCTATGCAGATGTGGAAGTGGGTATTACAACTGGTTCCAACAGTTATTTTACTGTGCCAAAATCTGTGGTTTCATTGTATCAGTTGCAGGAATATGCACGTCCAATGATTGGTCGTAGCGTACAGGTAAATAGTCTTTGCTTTACTCATAACGACTGGCTAAAGAATGTTGAGTCAGGCGCAAAGGCTCATCTTCTTGTATTCACTCCTGATGCGGATGTAAAGGGAAATAGTGGGGTTAAAGCTTATTTGGAAAATGGTGTAAAAGAGGGAGTGAATAAAGGTTATAAGACTAGTATACGCGATCAGTGGTGGGTAATTCCTTCTATTAAATTATCTGATGCATTATTCCTTCGTCGTAACAATCTTTATCCTAAGTTTGTTTTAAATGAAGCGGGAGCATACACTACTGATACGATGCATAGAGTGTTCATCCATAAAGGAATCAATAAGAAAGCGTTTATAGCAAGTTATTATAATTCCTTATCTTTTGCTTTTGCAGAGATAATGGGTAGAAACTTTGGGGGTGGTTGTCTCGAACTTATGCCTAGTGAAGTTGAAGGAATTTATCTTCCTTACAACGAACAGAATGAGGATTTATTTAATACGATAGACTTCATGCTTCGCAATAATACATCTGCAGATGAAATTCTAGATGTAACAGATGAAGTAATTTTGCACCAGCGAATGCATTTTTCAAAAGAGCAAGTTACTTTAGCTCGTTCTATTTGGCACAAGATAATGGACAGACGACTTAATCGTGAAACTTTGAAAAAGAAGGAAATGAAAGCAGTAGACTTGAAAAATAAGTATCACGAGCTCAACTTCCTCGATCTTTTCGACCAGTATGCACTCAATAGTATTACTGACAATAGTATGGTGCACGATGATATTAATTGGGAGAAATGTGGTGGAAAGCCGCAGCAGGCAGCTATGGTGGATGAAACCAAGAATGTACTTATCTCGCTTGTAAAGAAAGACAACGAGAAGATGTTTCTTGACGGCTCTGCCACCATCTACTATACAGGCAAGAAGTTCCCTACATCGGTGGCTCTCAACAAGCTTTTCTACTTTATGCCTTATATTAAGGGCAAGGGTGTGCGTGACCTCTTCCTTATCAGAATAGCACGTCTCGGCTATCGCAAGGAGGGAACACCGGAAGAAGATAAAAACGATCTCCGACTGGTATTTGAGGTGCAGTTCGTAAATCAGCTCTTTGATGACTACAAGCCTGTGGAATTGAAGATCTGGCGAACTTTTACGGATACTACCATAGGTAAACTTATCAAGCAGGCTTATGCTTAGCGCAGTTTTACTTCTATATATAATAATGGATTATACTCTAAAAGCGGATTAGGCTTATAAAGAGTTTGGCACAAGAAAGAGTCAAGAGAATTATAATTTTAGTTTAGTAAAAGTTATATTCTCTTGACTATTTAATACTTATTGAAGCAATCTTATAATGATTACTTCAAAACTCAGACTAAAATAAGAAAAATATGGATGATTATGAACTGCTATTATGTCAAAACGAAAACAAGAGGTTGCGTGGCATAATAGAAAGACTTGAAGATAAAGTGCGTGACTCTTCAATAAGATTTGCAACATATTGTGCTGATTATGAAGCTAAAATAGCTCAACTGAAGGGCAGGTATATTATTAAAGAGTTAGATAACTATAAAAGTGCTTACCACTATATAAATGATCAGTATAGAACTTTGATTAAAACACAAGAAGAACTGACAAAATATATAGAATCATCTCTTAGATTGTTAGAAATAGAACAGTCTAAATATAAGGATTATATTGCCGCATCTAAAAGAGGATTGTTACAGCCTGTATTTCTTATCGAAGCATCTAAAGCAATAGACTTTTTGAACCTATTAAATGCTAAATTAAATGCATTTAAAGAATATCCTATAGCAGAAGAACTTGATAAGATGTTGAAAAAAAATGCAGAAGAAAAAGATGCAGGAGTTACGGGCTTCCGTAGCCTAATAAATCCACGATACAAGGCAGAGGAATTTCTAAAAGAACTACACAAGCTTATTGATGGACATAAGTGTAAGGAACATGTTCCTTATATTCTTATCTTATTGGAAGAAAAAGCTCTTAGTAGAAAACCAACATGGAAGGAGATGCGGGAAGAATTTAAAGATATAGGAGCATCATCTAATTCCAATTACTGTAAGTTTATGAAATTCAAACTCACACCTGTAAAAACAGGCGAATGCTTTGATGAAGAAGAGGTTTTGAGCAAGCGTTCTATCATAGAAGATATTCTTGAAAAGTATAATACTCATTTCATATCTGATTTCCCGTTTTAACGGACTCTAGCGGACAACTTTTCTGTCCGTCCGTTTTCTTTGGTATTCCCAATACCTTATTGTATTTTTGCACTCGACAAAAGATGTCGGGTGCTTTTTTTTTGCACTTAAGTTAATAACCTGAGCGGAGGCGAGGAACCTCACAATGTGATTGAAGATGGCCATCGGTGATCCACGACTTCTCTCGCAAACCGATCAGGAATCATGGCAGATAATAAGAAGCATGAGAAAACGGCGCTGGGCATTGCTTATGCGACCGTAGTGGAACTGGGCTATACGCATAGCCAGCTGGTAAAGCTCAATGAGGGCGTAAACTTTCCTACTCTGAGAAGTATCAGAGACGGGAAGGAACTGAAGAAAGCAACGGAACGATTCTATCTGAAACTTTTCTTTGATTTGATGAATGAGGAATATGAGCAACGAATGGCCTGTGGTGGAGTAGGAGCCTGCAGCCTGCTCATCGTGATGAAAAACATTCTTGAAGCTGAGTTGAAATAGGCTGGAATGAAAGGCTGAAAACAATCAGAAAACAGTCAGGAAATAGGCTCGAAAAGAAAAGTGGTGAAAAGATGAGGGGGCATTCTTTCACCAAGTATTCCGGTGCATGGAAAGACTTGCTATCTTTGCACCAGCTTTCAGCAAGATCGGAGTTGGAACTAATGAGCCTTGAAAGGAAGGCTAGGTCTTGCAGTTGTTTTATTATGAACAGTAAGATTATGAGAGTGGTGCAGCAGGGCGAGGCGTTCGCTGTACAGAGTCAGAAAAGTGAGAACGGACAGATGATGAAATGCAACATCGTTCTCCAGGAGATGGGCGGTAAGTATGAGAACCAGTATGCTGCGGTAATGCTCGGCAATATTGCCCAGTGCAAGTTTGCTCCGGGCGAACTGGTGGCGGTAACGCTCCGGTTTACGACTCGTGAGTATAATGGTCAGGTTTATCAGGATATCCTGGTTACGGACATTGAAAAGGTAAAAGGGTAAAAAGTAAAAAGGTAAAAAGAACCTTAACCCTTTGCAACCACGTTACCATAAAGGGTAAAAAGTAAAACTGAGTTGAAACTGAGGAGGATTTTCCATGGTAAAGCGCGCAACAATCCGGATGTTTCTTCTCCTAAAATTCAATTCAGATTATGGTTAAGAAAGTAAACAAGGTTCAGAACAATGCTCAGAATAATGTTCAGAACCAGCAGGTGAATAATAACGGCTGCCAGCATGTGCAGCTCGGTGGTGTGGCTTACTATGATGATAAGCAGTATTTCCTCTTCAGTCCTGATTCTGTAAATCAGGGGGTTGTAGAAGCTTTTCGCCGTCATGGTGTGGCTCAGCAAATGCAAGACGGAACATTTGATTTCGTAGCAGTTTCTAAGCCGAAAAGCCAGTCGGAACTGATTAAGAAACTGGCGCATGGTCGGTTGAGCAAGACCAAGGATGGGGCTATTCAGCTCACGCTGAAGGTGTTCTGCCATGAAGGACTCAACATCGCCCAAACGCTGGCTGTTGAGTCAGCAGAAGGGGCTGATGCTTTAGTGGATTATCAATTAAAACGATAAGTAATAAGATAGATGAGTTGTTATTTAATTAAGGTGGAGAATGGGCACAAGGTTGCCCGCTCCATCACTTCGGAAGAGGAGTATAAGCAGTTGCGTGGAAGCAATGAACAGAAGGCGAATCTTCGCCTGGCTCGTGCCGGAAACGATGCTGCGAAACGGAGACTGGTACAGTTTAACTACTCCGGCCATTATCCGCAAGGCGTGGTGAAGGGAATGAAACTGCCAAGCGGTGCTTTCGGATTTGATATGGATGAGCCGGAGGCTTTCGCCAAGGCTGCCAAGCTGCTGCTGAAAGAACCGGACAAGTACGGACTGCTGATGCTGGAACGCAGCGCACGACAAGGCGGACATGCGGTGTTTGAGCGCGAAAAGGGCAAGACTATCTTGGAGAATCAGGTTAGGATTGCTACGATGCTCAAGTGCGAAATGGATACTTCGGCTCACGACATTAACCGGGTTTATTTCACTACTACATCGGATGACGAAGATTTGCTCTTCCTTTCGCCACGGCTTTTCAAGGATGAATATGATGAGGCTGCCGTGGCTGCTGAAGGGAAAGTCCTGGAAGAGCGTGAAAGATACGGACAGGAGGAACTGCCGGAAGGGGCGCACAAAGCGAACAAGCATTATGAGCCTTGGAAGGAAGAAATCAAGAAGAATCCTCAGGGAAGCTTTAAGAGTCAAGAATTAAAGAATTCGAGAATTTCTACTTCTGCTGCTTCTGCCTCTGCTGCGTCAACTTCTTCTACTTCAACTACTTCTGCTGCTCAGGACAATTATCTCGGGATTCCTTATGGGGAAATCATTAAGAAGTGGTGGCAACTGTATAATGATGGGCAGGAGCCGATGCGCTCCAACCGCAATACGCTGACCTTTGAGCTGGCTGTGAATCTGCGCCATATCTGTGGTTTTGACCGCAATCTGCTGGCTCAGATCATTCCCTGCTACGATGGGTTTCCCGAACAGGAAAAGATGGCTTGCATCAACTCGGCATTGAACGAGAAAATCACGCAAATGCCTAAGCGACTGAAGGATGTACTCGCTATTATCCGTCAGGAGAGAATGAAACAGGGCGCTGTTAGTGGTGGTTCTGTTGCAGGCTATGAGGGGCAGGAGAACGCAACGGACGAAGTCAACGTGAAGGACGAAATGTTCTATTTCAACTCCCTGCCCAAAATGCCGCAAGGAGTCAAGGAATCGGTTGACGCTGTAGGACCAGCCCTGGCAATGCCAGTGATTTCTGCCATCTGTCCTGCCATCGGAATGCTTGCCACAGGAGTCAAGGTGGCTGTTCACGGCAAGATGAACTCGCTGAACCTCATCTCCTACATCGCCGGTGACTTTGCATCCGGAAAGGGAAGCATCGACCCGGTGATTGGTGCATGGACTTCAGAAGTGAAGGAAATGGACAAAATGTACCAGCAAAAGGAGGACGAATGGAGAGCCAAGAAGCGTGCGGCGAAGAACAAGAAGGAGCAGCCGGAAGAGCCGAAACTTCCTGTAAGATGTCTGACGCTGAACAATACTGTGGCAAATCTTGCCGAGCGTCTGGCTAACACCGAGGGCAAGCACGCCTTCTCGTTCACACCGGAAGCTGACACCGTGGCGCAGAAGTGGAAATCTGCCATGAGCGATTTTTCCGTGATGCTGCGTCAGGCTTACGACGGTACGAGCTACGAACGAGAGGCAAGAAGTGCAGATGCGGTAAACGTCCATATCGAACGACTGTTATGGAACGTGGTGATGTGCGGAACGCCTGATGCCCTCTATCGAGTGGTAAGCAATTATACGGATGGTTTTCAGAGTCGTATTGTCGTGGCTCGTACACCGGACAACACCTTCACTCCGCTGTCAGAGAATCTCTACATTCTTACTGAGCGCCAGCGTGACCGCATCATTCAGATTGCCCATCTGCTGCCGCTGATGTCGGGCGAGGTTGTGCTGCCGAAACTGGAGGAGAAAGGTAGAAGATGGCTGGAACAGATCAGACTGGAGACAATGAAAAATGACGACAAGGTGAAGGCTCGCCAGCGTTTCAGAATCTGTCCTACAACGATGAGAATGATGACCTGCATCATGCTCTGCAAGGTGGCAGAATCGCTGATTCAGAAGCATGGTTTCCAGGGCGCAGAGACGCAGTTGAAGCAGAATCCGCAGTTGTGGAAGGAACTGATAGTGAAGATGCAGACGCCTACCATGCTTGCTGTCTTCGACACCCTGGCTGATTATCAGCTGGAGAATGCGCTCTACTTCTTCCGCAGTCGCATAGAGGATGCATTCTCATCCAAGAGTTATTGCGGTCAGTCGCCATACGACCGTACACGACGTGGAAGAAATGACTCTATTTTCGAGCGACTGGACGTTACTTTCACCTTTGAACAGGCCGAGCAACAGAGTGTTGCCGTAAAGGGTGCCAGTTCTACACGTGAATCGGTAAAACAAATGCTGAAGAACTGGAAGCGTCAGGGATTGATAAGCGTTTTGCCTGACAAACGCTATCAGAAAGCATCATCTACCGTCTAATCGGTGTCATTAAGGGTCAAGGTCATTAAGGGTCATTAAGGTTTTTCAATTCAACCTTATCCTTAATGGCCACCCCTTAAACCCATTATTAATTATTAATTATAAATCATCATGAACATCAATATATTCCGTCGCCGCTTCACTCCATGGAGTGTGGATGGCACAATGTTGATAGGTGGCAAGATTTTCTGCGACACCTTAGAGCGCCCTGGCCATTGTCTGCCAGCAGGCCGTTACAAGATTTCTCTCATTCCTGTAAGACAAATGAAGGAGGTGGAGAAAAAGAAGAAAAAGAATTATGAAAGAGGGAAATATGAAATCGTCATCAAGCCGGTTATTCAGTTCAGATTAGCTACTGTGCCTCGTTCTCCAGGTCACCGACCTCGCTTCGTGCCAGGCAATGGTCCGCTTCGCTTGCGATATAAGAGTATCATTCTGGGCAAGTCCCGTTATACGGGAATCGTAACTAAAACGGCAGAATGCTACGATTCTTTTTGCAGGCTATTGGAGAAGTACATGAAGCTCATGATGAACCGCCGCCGCCTTTTCCATATTAATCTGTATATCAGAGATTGGGGCGTTGACGAAATTCCACTGAAGTATTTGCTTATTTTCCAGTAGATTCCCCTCAATAAGGTATTTCTAAAATTCCAATCGATTCTTAAAAATCAGGATTATCATGCGTAAGATTAAGGAAATCATCATTCATTGCAGTGCGACCCGAGAAGGTCGCAACTACACCGTTGCCGACATCGACCGCTGGCATCGTGAGCGTGGCTTTTTCTGCATCGGTTATCATTTCGTGATTTATCGTGATGGCAGCATCCACGTGGGCAGATCAGTGGAGGAAGTTGGCGCCCATTGTAAGGGACACAACACCGTGAGCATCGGAGTATGCTACATCGGTGGTTTATCAAAGAAAGGCAAGCCGAAGGACACCCGAACCTCCGAGCAGAAGGCGGCGCTGAAAGCGCTCATAGAACAGCTGAAGGAGGAATATCCCGAGGCGACAGTTCATGGCCACAACGAGTTTGCCGCCAAGGATTGCCCTTGCTTTGATGTGAAGGAGGAGTTTGGGGAGTAAAACATAAAAAGCCCTGTAAGGAGCAAAAGCATCGGTATTTTAAAGCTTTTGCCCTTACAGGGCGTATTGCCTGAATGTAGGTTCAATTCTAGAGCGTATTGCAGCAAATTATTTTCCGATGCAGAAGTGCTTGAAGATATTGTTCAATGTCTCCTGGCTACTTATCTGTCCGCCAGTGATTTCGCCCAGCTCCTCCAATACCATCTTGAGGTCTTCGGCGATGATGTCGCCGCTCATTCCCATTTCCATCGACTCCAATACTCGGGAGAGGGAATCATGGGCACGGATGAGGGCTTCGTAGTGGCGGGCACTCGTTATGATGACGTCGTTCTCGGTAATCTCAGGAATAT
>OMDA01000881.1_pt1 | contig 13474 bp, 8 predicted proteins | sample 1645141 | NCBI WGS metagenome assembly OMDA01 (sample SAMEA103958151, study PRJEB25191) | human gut metagenome | reverse complement strand
GAAAGTGGATGGGAAAACCCACGAAAATCCTTGCCAAAAGCCCGGAATATTGCTCAATGGCCATGAAACTCCCGTCATAAAAAGCAACGGAACGGAGGTAAATACCACCAGAAGCATCACATTTTCACGATATCTTACCAGACACGACAGCATCAGACCGAAGAAAACGCACGAAAGAATGTAAGGAAGGAGGAAACCGAGAATGGTGGTCCACGTTACCATACTTACAAAACTGAACAGCTTGGGAACTACCAGCGTAAGATACATTCCCATCACGGCGTAAACCATGAAATAAACCAATGCCTTGCCGAAAACAATGCGGAAAATACCGCCATAATGCTCGCTTACCGGTATGAGTTCGCGGTTTCTGTTGAGTTCTCTTGATGTTCCCGCTGCCATTCCTATGCCCAGCAGCATCGTCTGCTGCAGGATAAGAACCAGCACAGCCGGCAGAATGGCATTTCCGTAACCTCCTGTCGTGTTGAATATCGGAACCTCATCAAAGGCGAGCGGCTCGGTGGTAATCTCATCGTCTCTATCTGTAAATCCTCCAGCCTGTGTTATCTGGATGCCCGAGTTGATGTGGCTGGCTACGGCCTGCGAGGTCTGATAAATCGCTTTATAGGTCAGCATCAGACTCATATCGCAGTAAACTCCCACATGCGCCTGTTCGCCCCGGTTCAGCTTCGTATCGAAGTCGGCAGGGAAGTAAAGGATTCCGTGAACTGCCTGCCTGCGCACCAGTTCCTTCGCCTCGTCCAGACTGTTGCAGTAATAGGTAGCCTTGGCGTCTGGTGAAGCATCATAATCGCGGATAAACTCGCGTGAACTGTGACTGTGGCTCAGGTCCACAATCGCCGTATCCACTTCTCTCACCACCTCGTTGTTGTAGATCCAAGAGTAGAGCAGCGGATAACCCAGCGGCACTAGAATGCAGAAAATGAGCACACCCTCATCGCGGAAAACATTGCGCATTTCCGTCTTCCAGATGTAGCACATGTCCCAGATGCCATTGATAATCTTATATAATAAACTACTTTTCTTCATTACGGTAAGTATTTATATACCAGCATTGCCTTCTTGATGTTCCAGACAGTGAGCATCGGCAGGGCGCAGAACAGCACCATTGCGCCCCAGTGGAGCACAGCATCGCTCATAGGGAAACCATTGAAGATGTTCATCTGGTAAATCATGTAATAGTGGCGCATCGGGAAAAGCTGGCCGATAGACTGAATCGGAGAATCCATCGAGAAGAGCGGATAGGTGGCTCCGCAGATGGAGAAACTCACCACGCCCCACAACGAACAGATACTCATCGACATACGGAGCGAAGGCATCAGTCCGAAGGCAAAGATGCCGAAACACTGGCAGGAGAGTACGCTCAGAATGCCTAACAGGATGATAGGAAGTGCGCCGCCCGGATGTGGAAACTGCAATACATAATAGATGTAGAATTCGAACAGCAGGAAGATACTCAGGAAGATGAGCGTCTGTGGCAGCATCTTACCCGCAATGGCGAGATAAGGATTGTTGCCTGCCATCCGCATCCAGTCTCTTGCTCGGTTGAACTTCAGTTCCGTACCTATAGAATAAGGTGTAATCAGGAAGATGAACAGCATGATGAGTCCCGGCACCATTATGCTCGAAAGATAATAGTTGTAGTTGGCGTATGGGTTACCTATCATGTGCAGATCTACGGCGATAGGCTGCAGGAAGGTCATGATTTCATCATTTGTCTTTCCCAGCGCCGAAAGTTTCGCCATTCCTGCCGCCGCACCTCCCAGGGTAGAGATGGTTTTCAGATCTCGGAAGAGCAGGGAGCCGGCTGCCAGCGATACGCTGCTGTAATAGAATGAAATCTTAGGCTGCTTCTGGGCCATCAGGCCTGCCTCTGTTCCGTCAGGAATCAGCAGGAAGGCGTAGATTTCGTTCTTCTGAATAGCATGTCTTGCCTCTGCCATGTTCTCGTAATGAGCCACTACCTTGGTGGTCTGGAAGGCATCGAGCTTATGTACCAGCTGGCGCGATGTGGCGGAGTTGTCCTGATCTACTATGCCCACAGGCATGTCGGTAGGCACTCCTCCCTTCATCAGCGTGGTGAAGAAAATCACCACCACGATGGGGAAGATGACCATGCAGAAGAGATAAATGGGGTTCTTCCACATGATGCCGCATTCTCTGAGGGCTATATGATATAATTTCTTAAACATAGATGTTATTTAATGATGAGTGACATTCCCGGGCGCAATCCCTCCAGCTTGGTGACTGGACGTGCCTTCACCTCGAATGTCTTGCGGTCGTAGTCGCCATTATCCTTGGTTGCCTTCCAGGTAGCGTAAGAGCCCTGGTCTTTCAGGTAGTAAACCTTCATCTTGATGTCCTTGTTGAAGGCTGGAACGTAAGCGGTGAACTCATCGCCCTTGTTCAGCCCCTTGAGATGGTCTTCGCGAACATTGAAGGTTCCCCACATATCGCTCATGATAGAGATGCTCATGATAGGAGAGCCGAGGCCTACCAGCTCGCCTACCTTAGGATAGACATTGCTAACCTCGCCCTCGCACTGGGCAATCTGAACGGTTTCTTTCAGAAGATTCTTCACTACATCCACAGCGCTCTTCGAAGCCTGGGTGTTGTTGGCAGCCATACGCTTCTCCTGTTCGCGGGCGCCATTCTTCGCCATATCGTACTGACTTCTGGCAGCAGCCACCTGAGCCTCTGTAGCCTTATAGGCTGCGTAAGCCTCATCGCGCTTCTGACCGCTGATTACACCCTCGTTGAAGAGGTTCTGCATGCGGTCGTAGGTCTTCTTGGCGATGGTTGCGGCAGCTTCAGCCTGCTGAACCAACTGGTAAGCGCCCTGAATCTGCTCCTTGCGTGCACCTGCATCCGTCAGGTCCTTCATCGCCTCGGCTGCAGCGTTGGTAGCCTGGAGCATCTGTTCCTGCGATTTCATTTCCGGCACTTCGAGGATGGCGAGCGTATCGCCCACATGAACGTAATCGCCTTCCTGAACGCGGAGTTCTACTACGCGTCCTGGCAGTTTGCAGGATACTCTGTATTCTGATACTTCTACCTCGCCCTGAATGGTGTCATCCTTCTGTTCCAAAGTGAAGAAACCGATGACGCCTACGAGAATGACTACTGCTGTAAAACCGATTACAGCGAGCAATATGTTGTTATGCTGTGATTTCTTAGACATTTGCTTAATCTGAATTTAAATTTGTTATTATTATTACTGCAGGATACCGAGCGCCTTGTTCAGCCCAACCTGAGTCAGCTTCACGTCGATTTCTGCATCAATCTTCTGGCTCTGTGCTTTCTGCCAGGCAGTCTGTGCAGCCATCACGTCGGTAACCTCCATCACACCTTCCTTGAAACCGAGGTTAGCGCATCTCAGGTTCTCATCTGCACTGGCGATGTTCTTCATTGCCATGTTGAGCTTCTTCTGGGCTTCCTTTACCTTAAACTGGCTTTGAGTAATCTGCAGATGAATCTTCTCTCTCGTATCATCCAGGTTCATCTGGGCGATATTGCTGGCAGCCTTGGCGGCTCTCACCTTGTAGGCGCCGTCGAACCAGTTCCATACCGGAACATGAACCATCACGCCTACGTTCCAGACTCCGGTAAACTTCTTCTGGAAACCATTGAATACGTTCGGGTTCGAAATCATGTAGCCGCCTGTCAGCATGACGTGAGGCAGATTGATGGCGCGAACCATTTTGGTAGCTTCTTTAGAGATGTCGAGCGCATTCTGCAGCATGCGGAGTTCCGGCCGGGTGTTCAGCGCCGAATCCTGTGCTGCCACTTTCTGCAGCTCGGTGTCAACAGGAGTTCCTGATAAAGCCAGGGTTTCCTTATCTTCATCGGCAAGTGTGATTTCCTGGTTCATCGGAATGCCGCAGAGCTGGCAGAGCAGCATCTTCGACAGGGCGAGTCCGTCTTCTGCCTGGGTAATCTGCATCTCAGCCTCGTTCACTTTCACGTCTACCTTCAGTCCGTCTGCCTTGGTGGCTACTCCCTGCTGAATCATCTTATGAACATCCTCGTTCAGTTTCTTTACGAGGTCGCGGTAACTGATGGCGAGTTTCTGCTTCTGCTTCAGCGAAACGGCGAGCCAGTAAGCCTGGTCAATGCTGTAGAGCGTGCTCTGGGTCTGCTGGTCGAGATTATTCTCTGCAATCTGCTCTCCGATGTCGGCAATCTTGTTGGCTGCAATGATGGCTCCACCCATATAGATAGGTTGGCGAACCATCACGCTTCCAGCCCAGATATTGCGGGTGTCGGTGCGGAAAGCATCTACCAGTTTCTCTCCCAGCGCATTGCCTTGCTGCTGCAGGGGTCCCAGTCTCTCATTCAGCAGTCCGCCTATCTGCTGCGCTATCTCCGGGGTAATCATTCCCTGACTTACAAGTTGGCTCATCAGATTGCTGGCTCCTCCCGATATTCCTCCGGTAACGGTAGAGCCGATATTGCTGAATGTTGATTTCTGACCGTCGTTCAGCAGCGAAATCTCCCTGCTGAACCATTCGTAACCGCCTAAAGCATCTACTTTAGGAAGATATTTGGTACGTGCCGATTTCTTCATGTTGTACGCCACGTCTTTCTTGAGCTTCGAGGCATTGAGCTGCTTGTTGTTGCGCAGCGCCATGGCACGGCAACTGTCAAGGCTCAGCGTTTGTGCCTGAGCCCCGGCAGGAATCAATGCTCCCATCAGCATGATAAGAGTTATATATTTTTTCATCCTTTATTTATAATATTATATAATATTAGATGCAAAATTATGGAATTATTCTTAAATGACAAAGAAATTTTGTTTATCAAATCTTTAAGAATCAAAAAATATATTGCATTGTGGAAAAATAGAACATACCTTCTGGTTTTCCGTAATCCCTTAATCGTCTGTTTCTTAGAAATTCACCCGTTCTGTCTCGCCCCAGGTAGGGTCTACGGTAATGCCTATTCCACCACCCGTACTGTCGTCTCCGCCACCGAATCCGTCAGCAATGGAAATCTCGGTATAGGCTGTATGGTTCTGATGGATTTTCAAATCGGCTTTTTCAAAACTCTTTACCACCTTTGCATCGGCATCCAGAAAGCTGATACTCATCTTGATGTTCTTCTCTTCTTCATGGGGGAAGGTGTAGACGGTAAAGTCTCTGCCGCCATCTTCCATACTGAAATTCTCGGTCTGACGGCTGTTCACGCAGCCGAATCCGGTGGTTGCATCCAGGGTGCTGCTGCCGCCGGTATAATAGAACTTGATGCTCCTGATTTCTTCGGGAATGGTTTCGTCGGTAATATGTACCTTGAAGGCGCCAACCGCTCGCCTCAGGTTGATGTCTGTGGTAGCGCCCTCTTCGTTTACGCTCAACCTGCCGTAATAATAAAAGGTGTCGGTAAGTTTGTTGCTTGCAAACTTCACTTTCTCGGGTGCGCTGATAGAGCAGTTTCCCTTTCCGTTATGGGCAATCACCACCAGTCGGTATTCTCCTTCGTCCAGACTTACATAGGCTGTTCCGAAGCCATTGTCTGTTGAAAGCTGGTTCACCGTCTCCAGTTTCTCCTCTCCGTCAAAGATGGCAAGTGTCAGTCTGGAGCACACATCGCTCAGCGCCATCTGCTTGTCGGCAGCTTTGGTTGTCAGCAGACTTGTGCCTTCTATTTTCTGCACATGGATAGTTACATTGGCGTTTGCCTCACGTGATTTTCCGGTTGTTTCGTCAATCGAAAACTTCTCGCATGAAGTAAGCGTCGCTACGAGCATCAGCAACAGGGATGCCAGTAACCGATAGGTCTTCTTATTCATAACCGTTCTTATTTACTAGTTGCTCTATGCGTTATCTCGGAGTTTCCTCGGGCATAAAGATGTGGCAAATATACGTTTTTTCTCTTTTCGATGCAAGTAAAATCTAATAAATCTTTATATTTTTTGTCATTTTTCTGTTTTTTCGTATTTTTGCATCGGTTTTTCTGTACTTACAGAGCCGATTTTGCATTATATATATAATTAAGGTATAGAAGATATTGGTATGGATAAGAAGATAAAAGCATTGTTTTTTGATATTGACGGCACCCTGGTGAGTTTCAAGACCCACAAGATTCCGCAGAGCACGGTAGATGCCTTGGAGCAGGCTAAGAAAAATGGGGTAGAGGTGTATATTTCTACCGGTCGTCCGCAACTCATCATCAACAATCTCGGTCAGATAGAACATCTCATCGACGGTTACATCACCACCAATGGAGCCTGCTGTTTTGTAGGCGATAAGGTGGTGAGCCAGCATGCCATCCTTCCTGAAGATGTAAAGAAGATTATCGAGGCAGCCGACCGTGATGATTATCCGGCAATCGTCGTAGGAGAGCATCATCTCGCTATCCATCATTATACTGACGAGGTTTATGAAATCTTTGCCAAGGGATTGAGGGTGGATTGCGAAATCTTCCTGACCGATGTGAATGAACTGGGAGATGAGCAGGTTCTGCAGGTTACTCCTTTCTGTTCGGTAGAGCAGGAGACGCTCCTGATGCCTACGCTCCGCAACTGCACCTCGGGCAGATGGCATCCTGCCTTTACGGATATTACGGCAGCCGATGCTGATAAGGGCAAGGGCTTGCATGCAATGGCTGATTATCTGGGTTTGAACATAGAAGAAACCATGGCTTTCGGCGATGGCGGCAATGATATTTCCATCGTCCGGGAGGCAGGCACCGGTGTTGCGATGGGTAATGCGGGAGATAATCTCAAGCAGGTAGCCGATTTCATTACGACTCATGTGGATGAAGATGGTGTTAAGAATGCGCTCCTCTATTTTGGCGTGATTTAAATTCCCGGCGTTATTGACTTTTTTTTTCATAACTCCCTATATATAATAAGGTGTAATCCTGATGAAGCCTTTTTGATAGGCGAGTTTCATTTTTATAAAATAATAAAGGCAAACATGTTATTTATTGTGATAAATGGCGTGTTTGCCTTTCTGTTTTTAAAACCTCCCTTTTGTACCCAGTTTCTTCTCGTTATTTACTTTTTGTGGGGGTAAACATCAAAAACGCTTACGAAAAGTAATAAAATATGCGAAAAATATACATAAAGTACCATAAAGTTGGTATTTTATATCAAATTGTTTGCTAAAAATTTGTTTAATTTACAAAAAGTATGTATCTTTGCATCCGATATTTGTAAGTTGTTTAATTTTTAAGAGAGAGAATTATGGTAAAAAGACTGACCATGCTCATGGGAGGGCTTATTCTTTCAACAGGAATAGCCCTCGCTCAAACTACTGTTACAGGTAAGGTTGTTTCTCAGGAAGATGGTGAACCGGTTATTGGCGCATCTATCAAGATTGAAGGTACCAAGACGGGTACTGTTACAGATGTTGATGGAAACTTTTCTTTGGTAGCTCCTAGTGGAAATGCTAAGTTGGTAATCTCTTATTTGGGAATGAAATCTCAAAAGGTGGTTGCTAAATCAAAAATGAAAATTGTGTTGGAAGGCGAGGACAATACATTGAATGATGTGGTTGTCACAGCCTTGGGTGTTTCTCGCCAAAAGAAGGCTTTGGGTTATGCTGTAACCGAGCTGAAAGGCGATGAGATGCTGAAATCACGTGGTGGACTCACAACCCTGTCAATGCTCTGCAGGGTAAGGTTGCGGGTTTGACCATCTCTTCTAGTGCCGGTAGCATGGGCGGATCTTCTAAAGTCTTGCTTCGTGGTGCTAACTCGCTTTCTGGCAGCAACCAGCCGCTGTTCGTTGTTGACGGTGTGCCTATCGAGGGTGGCGACAATAACTCTACCGAGACTCAGCGTGGTGGTGGTGGTTACGATTACGGTAACTTGATTCAGGATATCAACCCTGATGATGTAGAGAACATCAGCGTGTTGAAGGGTGCTTCTGCTACTGCTCTTTATGGTAGCCGTGCCTCTAATGGTGTTATCATGATTACTACCAAGCGTGCCAAGAAGGCTGCAGGACTCGGGGTGGAGTTCAGCTCTTCTGTTGGCTTTGAAACTGTAACCAAACTGCCTAAGCTTCAGAGTCAGTATGGTGGCGGTTATGGTTATGCTGGCGATTATGCTTATGGCACCGATGGTGATGATATGGGTACTGCCACTATCAATGGCAAGGAATATCTGATTCCAGACTATGGTATGGATGAAAGCTGGGGTCCTAAATTGGATGGCCGCCAGGTGCTTTCATGGTACGACTTTCTTACATGGAAGAATAACGGTTCTGTAGGCGATCCTACTACATCTGCCTGGAGCCCTGCTTCTTCAGATTATCGCGACTTCTTCAAAACTGGTGTTTCTTACACCAATAATATCGCTGTGTCTCAGTCTTATGACAACAGTTCGTTCCGTATTTCCTATACCAATACTTCTTTGACAGGTTATCTGCCAAACAGCAGCCAGTATAAGAATGCCTTGAATGTTACGGGCAATATCATGTCGCCAGACAAGAAGTTGAATGTGTTCACCAGTGTCAACTACTTCAACAACCGTACCAAGGGTCGTCAGGATACTGGTTATGGTGACAACAACATCATGGTGAAGTTCACGCAGTGGGGACAGCGCCAGTTGAACATGAACGAATTGGAGTCTCTCTATAAGAACCCTGATGGAAGCCAGGCTTCATGGAACATTGGTAGTATTGATGATACTGCTATCCAGTTCCACAATAACCCATACTGGAGCCGCTACATGAACTACGAGAATGATAGCCGTAACCGTGTATATGGTAATGTGGGCTTCAGCTATCAGATTATCCCACAGCTCAAGTTCCAGTATAAGGCAAACCTTGATTTCTGGGTTGACAAGCAGTATGAGCGCAATGCCGTTTACTCTCAGGAATTGTCTAAGTATAAGGAAATCTCCCGTCAGCAGTATGAGTTGAACCATGAGTTCTTGCTGATGTATAACCAGGCATTCGGCGATTACAGCATCAGCGCCAATGTGGGTGCCAACATCATGCGTAATCACTATGAGTATGTGTATGGTGAGACACAGGGTGGTTTGGCTATTCCTGAATACTATAACCTGGCTAACTCCTTGCAGGCAGCCAAGGCTTATAACTATAAGCGAGTAAAGGGAATTAACTCTCTGTTTGGTGATATTACTTTGGGTTGGAAGAACATGCTTTACTTGGAGGCAACTCTTCGTGGTGATAAATCTTCTTCTCTTCCATCAAGCAACAATACATATGTCTATCCATCTGTCACCGGTAGCTGGTTGTTCTCGGAACTCCTGAAGAACAAGGCTCCTTGGCTGACATATGGTAAGGTACGTCTCGGTTTTGCAAAGGTAGGTAACGATACCGATCCATATCAGGTGCTGAGTACTTATACCCAATATACCAACATCGATTCCTCTACTCCAGGTTATCGCTTGCCAAATACATTGAACAATGCCGATTTGAAGCCTGAGTCAACCACATCTTACGAGTTGGGTCTCGAGATGGCTTTCTTCGACAACCGTCTGGGATTCGATGTAACTTACTATCAGACAAATACCAAGGATGAGATTCTTCCTTTGTCAGTATCTGGTACCACCGGTTACATCTACAAGATGATCAATTCTGGTGAAATCGAGAACAAGGGTATTGAGGTTGCCGTTCACGCAACTCCTGTCAAGACTCGGAATTTTGAGTGGAATACATCGTTCACCATCGCATCTAACAAAAATAAGGTAAAGAGCCTTGCTGATGGTGTGGATTATTATAAGATTGCTTCTGCTCCATTCATGGCTGAGGTAGGTGCCAAGGTAGGTGAGGAATATGGTATCATCATGGGTACCAATTTCGTGTACGATGAAAATGGCAACAAATGCGTAAATCCAGAGACTGGTCTCTATATGGCTACTGATGGTAACGAAGTGATTGGTCATATCTATCCAGATTTCACGGGTGGTTGGGTCAACTCATTCCGCTATAAGGGCTTCGATGCCAGCATCCAGTTCGACTTCTCCAAGGGTGGTCAGTTCTTCTCTACCACAACTCTTTGGGGTAACTACTGTGGTATGATGGAGGAGACTGCAGCCAATGGCGTTCGTGAGAATGGTATCATCTCAGAAGGTGTGGTTTATGGTACAAATGAACCTAACACCATGAGGGTAAGTGCTCGTGATTACTACGAGAACTATTATAATGGTCCTGCAGCTCAGAGTGTATTGAAGAGCGATTATATCAAACTTCGTGAAATCAATGTAGGCTATACCTTCAAGTTGAACCCTTCTTGGTTTGTCAAGTCATTGCGTCTTTCTGCATACGGTCGTAATCTCGGCGTATGGGGACCAGACTGCAAGCACTTCGATCCTGAAATGATTGTCACCAGTTCTGGTAACGTTCAGGGTATTGAGGGCGGTGCCACTCCAATGGTTGCCAACTATGGCTTTGGTGTGAGTTTGAAGTTCTAATTTTTAAGATGGAAAAAGTTATGAAGAAGATTTTAAAATATATATTGATAGGAGCGGCTTGTTTACCTATGGCATCTTGTGATGATCTGGATTCTCTCAACGAGAATCCAAACGCTCCGGGCAATGTTCCTTCTAACATGCTGATGGAAGGTGCAGAGAAGTGGACCATGGACAATATCTACGACAACTGGTTCAGCGGTCGCCAGTGTCTAGTTTACTCTCAGCAGTGGACCCAGCGCAACTATACAGAGGAGGACCGTTATCAGATTCGTGAGTCTGTAAACAACAACTATTTCAACTACCTCTATATGGGATTGGCTAATTTTGATAAGGTTATCAAGATGAATACCGATGAGGCTACCAAGAATGCTGCTTCAGTTTACGGTGCCAACTGCAACCAGATTGCTGCTGCCAAGATCATGAAGGTGTGGTTGATGGATGTCATCACTGATACATGGGGTAATGTTCCTTACTCAGACATCGCACAGCTGGAAGATAAGGGTGTTCTCTATTGCAAGTATGATGACCAGAAGGATATCTATGCTAGTATGATTTCTGAGTTGGATGAGGCTGTAGGTATGATTGATGAGAATCGGAGTGCCTTCACTTCAGGTGATGTTATCTTCGGTGGTGATGCTTCTAAGTGGAAGAAGTTTGGTAACTCTTTGAAGTGCCGCCTGGCTATCCACATGTCTAAGGTAGATTCCAACTGGAAGAGGTATATCGCTGAGGCAGTAGCCAGTGGTGTGATGGAGAGCAATGATGATGCGGCTAAGTTTACTTACGCCTCTTCAGGCTCTGACTATTGTAAGTTCTATGAGGGCTGCTATATTGATGGCCGTAATGACTTCACCATCACCAATGTGCTTACCAAGCTGATGTTGGGTAAGAAAGATGATTTGAATGGCAAGAGCCATCCTTGGGAGGGTACTGTTGATCCACGTATCTCTATCTATACCAACAAGAATCCTCAGGGCACATACGATGGTATTCCATACGCTTGTCCTACAGGTACTCAGGATAAGTTCCGTGCTACATCTCCTAACTGGTCTACTGGTCAGCCTTTAGTCTTGACCAAGACTTACGCTGTGCCATTGATGACTTATGCTGAGTTGAAGTTCATCCTATGCGAGTACAATGGCTATGACGCTGAGGATTACAAGGAAGGTGTGAAGGCATCTATTGAATATTGGTATGATTTGGCCGGTCAGTCTATTTCTGATGCTGATGTGAATGCTTATGTTGATGCGGTATCTACAAACGTAGATGCTGAAACATGTGCTATCCAGAAGTACATCGACCTCTTTACTAATGGTACTGAGGCTTGGACAGAAGTTCGTCGTACGGGTTATCCAAACCAGTTGCTTCGTCCAGGTGAAATCACAGCCGTTTACAATGGCAATAATGTGAAGTTTGAACCATTGAGCGAAGTGAAAGGCATGATTATTTCCCGTGTGAAATATCCTACCAATGAGAGTACATTGAATGGTGCCAACTGGAATGAAGCTGTGAAGAAGTTGACCGACGGAACAAACAACTATTATAGTAAAATGTTCTGGGATGTACGAACTTCAGCCTACGATCATCCTGCCAATAAGTAAGGAATATTAGGTAAAATGATAATAAAGATATAAGGCAAAGTGATTTGCCTCGTTGTTGACCACGTCAACACTTATCTCTCTCTCGTCTTGGGGACTGGCCACCGCCAGTCCCCTTTTTTAATTTATAAGAAAGATTTCTTGGTTAATGAGGGTGTGTCATAAGTCTGGATAATAGTTGGTGCATAACAGTTGACTACCGCATGCACAACAGGTGTTGTGCATGCGCATATCAGCTGTTATGCAAGCGCACAACAGCTGTTGTGCGACCGAAGATACTGACTGTCTCAACAACATATCCTATCTCTTCCAACAACTTATTCTATCTCTTCCAACAACATATCCTATCTCTTTCCGCAACTTATCCTATCTCTTCCAGCAACATAACCCATATTTACCAACGACAAGAAGAGGGTGAATCATAAACTTATGACACAACCTCTTTATTTGTAGATGAAGTAGCTGCCTCCATCACTCTGGCAATATTTCTTCAGAAGCTGGATAATGTATTCGGCATTCTCGCGAACGTGCTGTTCGTCTCCGTCATATCCGTTGATGAGAACCACCAGATGGGTGGTGTCAATACTCATCTTGGTTCGCTCGTTGTCGCTGGTCGGGGTTCCTACACCACCTGTCTTGTCTCTGTAAACAGGCAGACCTTCAATATTAATCATGCCTCTGCCGATGCCTTCGTATGGTTCGCCGGCTTTGCCTACGCCCAGGGTCAGGGTGTCGCCTTCAAACTTGTCTGCATCAAATCCGCCGATGCTGTAGCCGTATGCAATGCTCGCCAGGTTCACCAAATCCACCAGCGTATCTCTCTGGTAGAGTTCCTTGCCCTGCAGCATTCTTCGGATGAGGGCTTCTGATGCAGGACGGTAGCGAGATGGATCCTTGCCGCAGGCACGGTACACCTTTCGGGTGGCGGCAATTCCACTCATCTCTTTCAGCGATTCCGTGGTCAGCGTATGTCTGTATTTCTCACCGAGGGCATTGATTTCATCCCAAAGTTCCTGACAATAAGGGGTGTTTACCACATTGGCTTCCACGCATGCTCCCACAAAGGTGGGACATACCGATTCGATTTCTTCTGATACAATAATTTTCATGATGAATTTCTGTTTTCTGTTAAACCTAACTGATTGATAGGGCAAAAGTACGAAGAAATATTGGAATAGCCAAAAGTTCTGTCTATTTATATATATAATAAGGTGTAAAAATAGCTTAAATGTTTATAACTGTTAAATATTTGACTAAAATGAAACTTTTTTGCGAAAAGATTTGGTGGAATGAAAAATAGTTAGTACTTTTGCATTCGCTTTTGAGAAATCAAGCATTACTCAAAGCAATAAAGAAAGTTAGTGCAAGTCGAATACAATGAAATTTATTTCAATTGTTGAGCGCAGCCTAACTTACGAAGAAAGAGTTCTTTGAAAGATTTTACATAAACAGACAAGTAGTACAAGAAGCGG
>OMDA01000880.1_pt1 | contig 13478 bp, 10 predicted proteins | sample 1645141 | NCBI WGS metagenome assembly OMDA01 (sample SAMEA103958151, study PRJEB25191) | human gut metagenome | reverse complement strand
CCCCATACTACGTGATAATTAAAATTTAGGAAACCCCTAGTTATTTTAAATTACCATTTTTGATTAGTTCATCTTAGCAAGTTTTTCTTTTGCTGCAGCATATTTAGAACGATAATCTTCTAATTTAGCTTTTTCTGCTTCTACTTTTGCAGCTGGCGCTTTAGATGTGAAATTAGGGTTAGATAACATACCTTCACCACGCTTGATTTCACCTTCAAGCTTCTTGATTTCTTTTTCAACCTTTGCCTTTTCGGCTTCCATATCAATATACTGACCTAAATCAATATTAAGTGTATTACCACCCTTGATAACTTCAGTCGCATTATTCTTACTTGTTGGAACATTATATCCTACACAAGTTGCGTTAACTAGTTTGCTGACATAAGGTGCAATTTCCTTTAATAATGCTTCAAGATCATCCTGTTTAGTAGTGATTGTATAATCAACTTCAATACTATTCTTGATAACATAAGTATGTCTGATTTCTCTTACACCCTTGATAATATCAATTAAATAAGCAAACTGATCATTGATTGTATCATTATCATATTCTGGATTTACTTCTGGCCATTTAGAAATAACGATAGATTCTTCTTTATGTGGAATAGCCTGATAGATTTCTTCAGTAACGAATGGCATGATTGGATGTAATAATCTAACAATAGTATTTAATACATAAACAAGTGTGTTTAATGCAGATTTCTTAGCAACTTCATCATCACCTGTTAAATGAAGTTTAGATAATTCGATATACCAAGAACAGAAATCATCCCAGATGAAACGATATAATTCAGTTCCTACATTGATAAATTCAAACTTATCCATATTTTCATCAACACTTCTGATTACTTCATTTAATCTATTCAAGATCCACTTATCAGCTAAGTTAAGTGTTGCATAATCTAATTCTTCTAACTTTTGATCTTCATCAATGTTCATTAATACATAACGTGCACTGTTCCAGATCTTGTTAATGAAGTTCCAAGTAGATTTCAATTTAGCTGGTACATAACGCATATCAGCTCCTGGTGAAGAGTTATTTAATAAGAACCATCTTAATGAGTCAGCTCCATATTCATCAATAACATCCATTGGGTCAACACCATTACCTAATGATTTCGACATCTTACGACCCTGTTCATCTCTGATTAAACCATGAATTAAAACATTCTTGAATGGTCTTCTACCAGTAAATTCGATTGACTGGAACATCATACGGCTTACCCAGAAGAAGATAATATCATAACCAGTAACTAATGTATCAGTTGGGAAATATCTCTTAAACATTGGATCTTCTGTATTAGGCCAGCCCATAGTTGAGAATGGCCATAAAGCACTTGAGAACCATGTATCAAGAACATCTTCATCCTGAGTCCAGTTTTCTACGTCTTTTGGTGCTTCTCTGCCTACATATAATTCACCTGTTTCATTGTTATACCATGCAGGAATACGATGTCCCCACCATACCTGACGTGAAATACACCAGTCTTCAATGTTGTTCATCCAGTTAGAGAATGTCTTTTCAAATCTTTCTGGAACGAAATCTACTCTATCATCAGTTTTCTGATTCTTTAATGCATTTTCAGCTAATGGCTTCATCTTTACAAACCACTGCTTAGATAAATAAGGTTCCACAATTGCATGAGAACGTTCTGAGTGACCTACTGAATGGACAATAGTTTCAATATGATCTACAACACCTGCTTCTTCAAAATCCTTTAATAAAGCTTCACGGCATTCAAAACGATCCATTCCTTTATATTTACCAGCCAAATCATTCATAGTACCATCTTCATTCATACACTTAGGCATTGGTAGATTGTACTTCTTTGCTAGCTGGAAGTCATTTGGGTCATGTGCTGGTGTACATTTCATAACAGCAGTACCAAAATCAAGATCAATATAGCTATCAGCCATAATTGGTAATTCATCACCATTAGCAGGGTTGATTGCCTTCATACCAACATATTTCTTATATCTTTCATCATCAGGATGTACGAAAATTGCCTGGTCAGCAAACATTGTTTCTGGACGTGTAGTGGCAATGACTAAAATATCATCAGAACCAACAATATGATAATTGAAGTAGTACATATGACCTTCAATATCTTCATGATATACTTCGATATTTGATAATGCAGTTCTTTGTACTGGATCCCAGTTAATGATCTTTTCACCCTGGTAGATTAATCCCTTTTCATATAATCTAACAAAGACTTCCCTAACAGCATCTGATAAACCTTCATCAAAAGTAAATCTTTCCTTTGAATAATCAAGTGATAAACCTAATTTAGCCCACTGTGCACGAATGATATCTGCATATTCTTCTTTCCATTCCCAGATTTTATCAACAAGCTTTTCTCTACCTAAATCATAACGAGAAATACCCTGTTCTCTAAGTCTAGCTTCTACCTTAGCCTGAGTTGCAAGTCCAGCATGGTCCATACCTGGTAACCATAATGCATCATAACCCTGCATTCTCTTATAACGGATAATCATATCCTGCATAGTAGTATCCCATGCATGTCCTAAATGTAATTTACCAGTTACATTTGGTGGTGGAATAACAATACTATAAGGCTTCTTTGTTAAATCACCTGCTTTAAAGTATTCCTTATCTAACCACTGCTGATATTTACCTTTTTCTACAGCTAAATGGTCATATTTAGTCGGTAACTCTTTCTTCATTTGTTTCGTCCCCCTCAATAAATGATTCTTTATGTTCTCTAATATACTTAGTTAACTTTGGCATAAAATCAGTACCTGCAATCATAGTAATATATTCATGTGTGAAGTCTGAGAAATTATAAGAAGAATAATCACCCATATCTTCATCTTCTTCACCATTTTCCATGATTTCATTCAATCTTCTTGCACTCTTTACTAATTCTGCAATCTGCGGTTCACGCACATTATTGAAATAAGTTTCTAATTCATCCGCATATACTGAATAAGCAGGTGTTTCAAAGAAAGAACGAATTGTTTTAGTAGTACTTACACATTCATTTAACTGACTGATACCATAGACAGTTCTTTCTTCCATATTTAATTTATCTAGGAAGTTTTCATCTTCATCTTCTAAATCACCAATAAGTGCAACAATTAAATTGACTAAATCCTTATCACTGCATGCATCAAATTTTTCTGATGTGAAATGCTTGTTTTCATCTTTGAAATCCGCAAATCGTAACGCTTCTTCCATCTGTTTGTCTTTGATTGCTTTTGTTTTCTTATAATAGAAATAACATAATGTGATTATAAATAGAGTAAAAGCAACCAATATCGGTGTTCTGTATTCCATAATTCCTCCTTAAATAAAAAAGAGCATGTGCATAAGGACGACTGCATCGTGGTACCACCTTATTTCACATACTCTGTATGTCTCTTTACTTTAACGCAGTATTACGTATCTGACTACTTCATTCACCAAATATGCTCCAAGGCTACCTTCCAGTCTTCACTCTCCTCTTTCACACCAGCCAAGAGGTCTCTTTAAGAAGAATAACTGTACTCCTCCTCTTCAACGCTTGTTATTATTCTACCAAAGGCTTTACTATAAGTCAATGAACTTATTTACCTAGATATTCTAAAGCCTGGGCAAGAACTGAATCACCATTCATCATACCATAGTCCTTCATACCAATCATATATACTGGAATAGAACCAACAGTTTTCTGAATTTCTTCCTTTGCATAACGAACCTGTGGTCCAAGGAAAATAATATCAGCTTCTACATCCTTTAAATCTGTGTTTTCAGCATTCACTGCCCAAATTTCAGCTTCGACATTCTGTTTAGTCGCTGCTCTTTTCATCTTTTCTACAAGTAAGCTTGTACTCATCCCTGATGCACAGCATAGTAAAATCTTAATCATCAAAAAACTCCCTTCTTGCGACACATTATATACTAAAATAAGACATTTGTGAAGAAAGAAAAAAAGAGAGATGTTATGATCTCTCTTCGCATAATTCTAAGATACAATCCCAGACTTCTCTTACACCTTTTTTCTTTAAGCTAGAAAAACGGACAAAGTGGTCATTAGGATCAAAATCCAATGTTTCTTTTATCAGCTTCTCATTTTTAACAAGTTCATTACGTTTTAGTTTATCTTCTTTAGTTGCGACAACAATAACAGGAATACCAAAATGCTTGGCGTAATCATACATTGTCACATCATCATCTTTAGGTTTATGACGATAATCCACAATAAGAATCATCGCTTTTAGATTTTTTCTATTACGTAAGTAATTGTCAATCATTTCTGAGAACTGCTCTAACATCTTCTTTGGTACCTTTGCATAGCCATATCCTGGTACATCAACAAGTCTTACTTCATCATTAATATTAAAGAAATTAAGAGTACGTGTTTTACCAGGAGTTGAACTAACCTTTGCAAGTCCCTGCACATTGGTTACTGTATTGATAAAGCTTGATTTACCTACATTTGAGCGTCCAGCCATCACTACTTCAGGTAATGATTCATCTGGCCACTGACTAGGCCAGGCTGCACATAACATGAATTTGGCTTTTTTAATTGTATACATATTACTTTACCAACGCATTTTCTAAAACAGTATCAATATGATCTGCTGTGATGATAGTTAAATCATTTCTTACAGATTCTGGAATATCATCAATATCTTTCGCATTATCCTTAGGAATAATGATTGTATGAATACCAGAACGATGTGCAGAAATAGACTTTTCTTTTAAGCCACCAATTGGTAATACATTACCTGTTAATGTCACTTCACCTGTCATTGCGACATCATCTCGTACAGGCTTTTGTGTGAAAGCTGAATAGATAGCAGTTGTTAAAGTAACACCAGCACTAGGTCCATCCTTCTTTACTGCACCTTCTGGTACATGAATATGAATATCCTGCTTATCAAAATCAATATCTTTTAAACTATACTTATCAGCATGTGCTTTAAGATAGTCTAACGCAATTGAAGCAGATTCTTTCATGACATCACCAAGCTGACCAGTGACGATAAATTTACCACTGCCTTTAAAGTGGTTGACTTCAATTGGAAGAATATCTCCACCAAACTGAGTCCATGCTAAACCAGTGACTACACCTACCTGAGGTTTAGGCTGTTTCTTTGTATGGTCAAAAGGTGCTTTACCTAATAATTCTTCTAAGTCGTTTACTTCCACAGCAACATGATCAGTTGTTTTCTTAAGAATCTTTAATACTGATTTTCTACAGATAGCAGCAATCAATCTTTCTAACTGACGTACACCTGCTTCACGTGTATAGTGTCTAATAATATACATTAAAGCATCATCAGTAATAGTTAACTGTTCATCAGTCAAACCATGATTCTTAAGCTCTTTCTTAATTAAATGATCTTTCGCAATCATTAATTTTTCTTGTTCTGTATATGAAGATAGTTCAATGATTTCTAATCTATCACGTAATGGTTCAGGAATACCACCTAGATCATTTGCTGTTGCAATAAATAAAACCTGTGATAAATCATATGGTTCTTCAATATAGTTATCTGAGAACATAGAATTCTGTTCAGGGTCTAATACTTCAAGCATAGCACTTGTAGGATCACCCTTATAATCACTTGCCATCTTATCAATTTCATCTAATAAGAAGACAGGATTCATAACACCTGCTTTTTTCATACCCTGAATGATACGACCTGGCATAGAACCTAAATATGTTCTACGATGACCTCTGATTTCTGATTCATCAGTCACACCACCTAGAGAAATTTTAACAAACTTACGATCTAAAGCACGTGCAATAGACTTAGAAATAGAAGTCTTACCAACACCTGGTGGACCTACTAAACAAATAATAGGTGCCTTTAAAGACTGAGTCATCTGTTTAACAGCAAGCTGTTCTACAATTCTTTCTTTAGGTTTCTTTAAACCAAAATGGTCTTCATCAAGAATTTTTTCTACCTTAGTAATATCCTGGTTATCTTCAGTCATTTCAAACCAAGGAAGCTTAGTCATCCAGTCAAGATAAGTACGTACGACATTGGCTTCTGGTGAAGTAGAAGGCATCATTTCATAACGTGCTAACTCTTCAGTTAGCTTGTCTTTTACATTCTGTGGATAAGGATTATCCTTAATCATAGAACGGAATCTTTCAACTTCATCCTCACCATTAGGTGTATCACCTAATTCTTCTTTAATTGCCTTAAGCTTTTCTCTTAAATAGAATTCTTTCTGGTTTTCATCAATACTCTTCTTAACACGATTATTGATAGAATTTTCAATTTCATTAATAGCCTTTTCCTTCTGCATAGATGCAAGAACTAACAAAAGACGTTTATTAATATCTGGTTCAGCTAAAATCTTTTCTCTTTCCACTAAATCAGAATTAATATAATGACCAATAGTATCAGCGAGTTCACTTGCTGATAAACCATGAGTAATATTTGAAATTAATTCTCTAGGTAATAACTGACTCGCACCATTCATTGACTGCATCTGTTCAGTCAACTTACGTACTAGCGCAGTTTCTTCATTAGGATCACCATGAATATCTTCTAAATAGCGCACCTTTGCATAATAGCATTCACCTTCAGTATAAAGTGATTCTAATTCAACACGCTTTTCACCTACTACAGTAAGTTTAATTGTTCCATGATTATCTTTCTTAATACGTTTTGTAATCTTACAAAGTGTGGCATGGTGATATACCATGTCAAAATTGATTTCTTCTTCTAAAGGATGGATCTGTGACACTAATACAATGTTAGAGTCGTGCTGACTTACAGCTAAATCCATTGCATTTAAGGAAAATGTACGTCCTACATCCAAAGATAATTCATGTCCTGGAAATACAAGCATACCACGCGTACAAATAACAGGAAGATCAACTGTTACATTTAAATTTTCCATAACCTATTTCTCCTTTCTTAGAAAAAATAAGACGCGTAGGCGTCTTATTTCACATTATCTTTAATTAACTGAAGAGCCTTTCTGTGAGTTAAATCACCCTTTACTACATATTCCTGACCACCAAGAACCTTCTTAACTTCTTCAAGTGGCATGTTGTAGTATGTAGCGATTTCTTTCATTTCATCTTCCATTTCTGCATCAGTCACTTCAATGTTTTCAGCCTTAACGATTTCATCAAGGATTAAGTTTAACTTAACTCTTTCTTCAGCCTGATCTCTTACGTCAGCTTTGATATCATCCATTGTCTTACCAGTCATCTGAGTGTATAATTCAATGTTTAATCCCTGCTGAGATAAGTTCTGGTTGATTTCGTTAATAATATTCATAACTTCGCTATCAACCATTGCATCTGGTACATCGATTGTATTGTTTGCAACAACAGCTTTGATTACTTCTTCATTGAACTTGTTTTCAGCTTCAGCCTTCTTCATAGTTCTGATCTGATCTTTGATCTTTTCCTGTAACTGTTCTAATGTTTCAACACCTTCGATATTAACATCCTTAGCTAATTCATCATCAATTTCAGGTAAAACCTTTGCTTTGATTTCATGAACCTTAACCTTGAATACTACTTCAGCACCTGCTAAATCAGCTGCATGATATTCTTTAGGGAAAGTTAAGTTGATTTCTTTTTCTTCACCAGCAGCCATACCAACTAGACCTTCTTCAAATCCAGGGATGAATGAGTGAGAACCGATTTCAAGTGAATAGTTTTCTGCTTTTCCGCCTTCAAAAGCAACACCATCTTTGAAACCTTCATAATCGATAACAGCTGTATCGCCTTCTTCAACTGTTCCTTCTTCTTTAACTACTAATTCAGCGAACTGCTTCTGGTAGTCATTTAATCTTTCTTCAACATCTTTCTTAGTTACTCTTACCTGAGCCTTCTTAACTTCTAATCCTTTGTATTCACCTAATTCGAATTCAGGTTTAACTGGACAAGTGAAAGTTACTTCTAATTCAGTTTCAGTAGATTTAACAATGTTTGCAGTTGGCTGAGCAACTGGAGTTACATTGTTGTCAACGAAGATCTTAGCATAGTTTTCGCTTAAGATTTCTTCAACAGCCTGTTCTCTTAATGCCTTAGCACCAATCTTAGCTTTGATTAAATTCTTTGGAGCATGTCCCTTTCTGAAACCATCTAACTTAACTGAACCAGCTAACTTATTTAAAGCCTTTTCCTGAGCTGCTGCCCATTCTTCTGTATCGAAAACGGCTTTGATTTTAACCATTGATTTCTCAAGTTTTTTAACTTCTGTATTCATTTCTTAATCTCCTTTACTATTTGCAATTGCTATTATACATGAAAGATTCATGCAATGCAACAATTTAACACTCTAATTGTTTGAGTGCTAATATTTCTTTTTCTACGTCTGATAAATCGCAATTGTAGTCAATTTCTATATCAGATGGATCAACTGGCATATTCTGTAATGTTGCAACGTAATAATGTAGTGTTGCTGCTACTAGATCACAGTCTTCTGGCATAATATCCTTAGGATAAATAGTATAAAGATAATATTCCAGATAATCGAGACATTGTGAGAGAAGCGTAGGATTATCATCTTCTAATACTCTTGAAAGAGATTTACCAATCAATGTATAACATTCTCTTTCTAATACCAAAGGACTATAAGAGCCATTAAAATAATATGTTTCATCACCTTTTACAACAGTGAATTCTTCATCCACCTGCTGATCAATCAGAATTTCCATAATAAGTGTCTTCGCAAAAGATGACTTATGAGGATTTTCTAAAAATCTTCCTACTTCAGGCATGATCATACGGATATTTAACTGCTGTAATTGATCAAGTGCCATATAAATTAAATCATCATTCACTTCATCTCTATCAAGCAGACGACCAATTTCCTGTGCAGACATTATGGTACTCTTGTTTTCTAGCTGGTAATTTTTTTCCTGCTTCATAAGAATAATTTCATCATAAACTGCATTGAATAAGTTTTCATACTGCTGAGGGATATAAGGCATAGATAATTCTTCAATAAGAATATTAATTGCCTGTTCATATTCTTCAAGTTCTTTTAAAGCATTTAAATATAAAGCAGTCACTTCATAATAAGTGTTATTGGCCTGCATTTTAGCAACGGCCCCTTCCTGCATACATCTTTGATAATCTTCTAATGCATTCAAGCATACAAGACGATAATATCTAGTCATCTCGTCATCCATATCTGTCAAACGACTTAATGCGACTTGATACTGGCCTTCTTCAATAAGTTCTTCTATCATGTTTGCCTCCTTGAGTTTCAATTTTATCAAAATTAGACTATCTGTCAATATAATTAAAAAACCTTACTAAATGTAAGGTCCTTGTCTTATTATTCATCACCAAATGATACGCCCATAGCCTTAGCAGCCTGAACAAGATCTCCATTTGGATCAACAAGCTTCTGCTTACCAAACTTCGCATCACCAATTACTTCTTCAAGTGAAGTATATTCCATGTTGCCACCCTTTAATGATACAACATTTCCAAATAAGCCCTCATCAATCATAGCACATGCCTTATTACCAAATCTGATAGATAAGATTCTGTCATATGCATCAATATCACCACCACGGATAATATGGCCCGGATTGACAGAACGTACTTCATGATTAGGAATGACTTTTTCTAGATCATCAGCTACCTTTGCAGCAAGTCCAGAATAACGAATTGGGTCTGGTGAATCTTCTACAATCTTACCGATTGACTTTGTACCATCTGCATACTTAGCACCTTCAGCTACTGCAATAACAGTATATAGAAGACCTGCTTCATCACGTTTCTTAACTGCTTTCGCAATATTTTCAATAGTAAATGGAATTTCAGGAATCAATACAACACCAGCATTACCTGCAAGGCCTGCATATAATGAAATCCATCCAGCTTCTCTACCCATTAATTCACAACAGATGACACGATGATGTGATTTTGCAGTAGTCTGAAGACGATCTATGAATTCAGTACCAACACTCATCGCACTGATGAAACCATATGTTAAATCTGTAGAAGTTAAATCATTATCCATAGTCTTTGGTACACCAATGACATTGACACCTTTTCTACTGAAATCTCTAGCACTTGTTAATGTACCATCGCCACCTAATACAACTAATACATCAACACCATCTTTCTTAAGATTTTCTACACCTACATCACTGACGTCTTTTCTTACTTTTCCACCATTTCCATCATCTACAAGATAATCGAATAGGTTATCTTTATTAGAACTATAAAGAATAGTTCCGCCTTCCTTATATATATCCTCTACCTTGTCTACAGTTAATTCTACATAATTATTATTATATAATCCACGATAACCATATACAAAGCCAATAACTTCCCAATTATATTTTTCAATCGCAATCTTAGTGATTGTTCTGATTACCGCATTTAAGCCTGGACAATCTCCTCCGCCAGATAATAGCGCAATTTTTTAACTTTTGAATTCATGATATTTCCTCCTTATGTAAATCCCACTCTCTATTATAAATTAAACTGTTAGCGTTTTCAATATAAATATGAAGCGCTTACATATAGGTGCTAAAAAAGAAGCCTATAATGGCTTCTTAGTCAAAGTTTCAATGACTTCTATTACATGCTTTACTGGGAGCCCGATGACGTTATCAATATCTCCCTGCACTTCTTCAATGAATTTTCCTGCAACACCCTGAATCGCATAAGCGCCAGCTTTACCCTGCCACTCATCAATAGAAAGATAATCATCAATCATATCACTGATATTCTTGAATGTAACTTTTGTTTCATCTACAAATGTACAAACCTGATCTTTATAGAACACAGCCACTGATGTAAACACACTATGTGTATCACTACTTAATGATTCAAGAATTTCTCTTGCTTCATGAGCACTGTGAGCTTTACCGATAATCTTTCCATTATGATAGATTGTTGTATCCGCACTGATTACAACATCATCAGGATATTTCTCATGAATAGAAATACCTTTATCATATGCGAGTTTCTTAAGTCTTTCTTCTATTTCTAGAGAAGAATCAAGATATTCAGTAATAGAAGAGGCATCGATAATAAAATCAATGCCTTCTCTTTCAAGCAGTTCTTTTCGTCTAGGAGAAGTACTTGCAAGAATAATTTTCATTATTTCTTTTCCTCAGCAGGTGCATCATGTTTAACGATTGGTTTTGGTAATAATGCTTTTCTAGAAACATTCACACCCTTATCAGTAATCTGAGTTACTTTAACCTTTACTGTATCGCCAAGCTTGATTACATCGCCAACTTTATTTGTTCTATCCCAAGCAACATCTTTTACATGTAAGAATCCATTTGTACCAGGGAATAATTCAATAAATGCATACTTTTCTTCAACTCTTACAGCCTTACCATCAAAGATTTCGCCTACTTCTACTTTTCTAGTTAAATCCTTGATCATACCCATTGCATGGTCAATCGCTTCCTGAGAGTAATGGTAGATAGTAACATTACCTTCATCATCAATATCAATCTTAACATTATCGCTTTCAGCAATAATCTTATTGATCATATCTCCACCCTTACCGATTACATCTTTAATCTGTTCAGGTTCAATCTTCATCATAGCAACCTTAGGAGCATATGGGCTTAAGTGATCTCTAGGTTCACTGATTGCTGACATCATGCAGTCCATGATCTGTCCTCTTGCAACCTTTGCCTGAGCTAATGCTTCCTGTAAAATTTCTTTAGTAATACCATCAATCTTGATATCCATCTGTAATGCACAGATACCGTTCTTTGTACCTGCAACCTTGAAGTCCATATCACCAAGATGGTCTTCCATACCCTGGATATCAGTTAAGATTGTATAGTTTTCGCCTTTTTTAACTAGACCCATAGCGACACCAGCCACTGGATTACTAATTGGAACACCTGCAGCCATTAAAGCCATAGTTGATGCACAAATTGAAGCCTGTGAAGAAGAACCGTTAGATTCTAATACTTCAGCAACAACTCTGATTGTATATGGGAATTCTGTTTCAGAAGGAATAACCTGTCTTAAGGCTCTTTCACCTAAAGCGCCATGACCAATTTCTCTTCTACCTGGAGAACCCATTCTTCCTGTTTCACCTACACAATATGGTGGGAAGTTATAGTGATGCATGAAACGTTTCTGGTCTTCCATTCCAAGACCATCAATCTTCTGTACTTCACCTAGTGCACCAAGTGTGCAGGCAGATAATACCTGAGTTTCACCACGAGTGAACATAGCTGAACCATGTACACGTGGTAATAAATCTACCTGTGCATCTAATGGACGTACTTCATCTACTTTACGACCATCAGGTCTTACCTTTTCTTCAGTAATCAAACGTCTTACTTCTTCTTTTTCAAGATCGCCAAGAACCATCTTAACCTGTTTAATTGTCTTATCATGTTCTTCAACAGTTGCATATTCTTTTTCTTCAAAAGATTCTACAACCTTAGCATCTAATTCATCAATAGCAGCATATCTTTCAAGCTTACCAGGAATAGAAATAGCTTTGACCATTTCTTCCTTAGCCATTGCTTCTACGCTAGACACAATGTTTTCATCTAATGCAAATAGTGGAACATCAATCTTTTCCTTACCAACAGCTTCTACAATCTGTTCCTGGAAAGCGATTAATTCCTTAATCTTTTCATGACCGAACATCAATGCATTTAACATTGTTTCTTCATCTACTTCTTTTGCATCTGCTTCAACCATGTTAATAGCATCCTTTGTGCCTGCTACTTCTAGGTTAATTTCACTTCTAGCCATATCTTCAGGTCCTGCATTAACAGTAAATTCACCATCAATTAAACCTACGTTAACACCAGCAATTGGACCATTAAATGGAATATCAGAAATACATAGAGCGATAGATGCACCAAGCATGGCTGCCATTTCTGGAGTAGCTTCCTGATCCACTGATAGTACAGTATTAACAACCTGTACTTCATTTCTAAAACCATCTGCGAATAATGGACGGATAGGTCTGTCAATCATTCTTGCAGTTAATGTACCATGTTCACTAGGACGGCCTTCACGCTTTAAGAATCCACCTGGAATCTTACCTACAGAATATAGTTTTTCTTCATAAGTTACTGTTAATGGGAAGAAATCTACATCTTTTGGTTCTTTCCCAGCACATGCTGTTGAAAGAACGACTGTATCATCATATCTTACTAAACAAGAGCCGTTTGCCTGTTTAGCCATTTCACCGACTTCAACCTGGATTTTCTTACCATAGAAATCCATACTAAAAATTTGTTTTGCCATAAATTCACCTCATATTCTTCAAAATTATATCATAAATCAACTATTACACAAACAATTATTTGATAGAGACATGAAAAAAAGCCCCATAGGGCTTTTATTTCTTATCTTCTTAATCCTAACTTATCAGTTAAAGCTGTATATCTGTCAAGATCTTCATTCTTAAGATACTTTAATAAGTCTCTTCTCTTACCAATCTTCTTTAAAAGACCTCTGTTAGAATGATTATCCTTTGGATGCTGTTTGAAGTGACCGTTTAACTTGTTGATATCAGCAGTTAATAATGCG
>OMDA01000875.1_pt1 | contig 13539 bp, 10 predicted proteins | sample 1645141 | NCBI WGS metagenome assembly OMDA01 (sample SAMEA103958151, study PRJEB25191) | human gut metagenome | reverse complement strand
GAGTGGGAATGAAAGTTAAGAACAAGCCTTGACACAGTTTAAATTACACCCCCTGTCTGCGCTTTACTCCATCTTCACTCAAAAGCAATTTTCCTGCATTTTCAGCATCAAAAACTTTGTAAAATTCATCAATAATACAAAATAATTCTGTAACTTTGTCCTTGGTAATCTCCATAATGATATCTTTTTATGTTTGTAACTAATTGGATTTCAACTACAAAGATACAAAAAATATCGGAGATTACCAACTTTTTTAGGCACTATTTCTTATCCCGAACTGAGGTTCTTGTTAGACAAAAACAGCTTAAATTATTAATGCTTAAAATATGGAAAAGTGCCATTCAGCAGGAATGAACTAATTATAAATACTACATATATTATCTTTCCATTATAACCATATCTCTGCAAAAGAAGGTGGTACACAAAGTCAGCCGTTAGAAAAATTCTTGCGGCTGATTTTGTATTACGCTTGTTCTACAGGATAGTCGCATGAACGAAAGTATATAAATCAAAAAGCGATTATCAAGAATGGAAAGAAAAAGGCTCAGGGGAGATTGTCCGTGGATAAGACAATCTCCCCTGAGCCAGTATTTACCTCAGTTCGGGATAAGAAATGTTGTCATGTATTGAGGATCTTTGTTTCTCAAACATTCCATCAAAATCCGATAGGTATAAATACTATTGCCATCGTTTCTCCTTGGGAAAATATTTGAGAGAGATAAAAAGAAAAAGGTGTACCCCCTACTGCCCGATGGCAATAAAAGGGTACACCTTAATTTATTTTATGTGATACTTGTAAGTTGCCGATTAACGGTTACCACCAGCCCACCATACATTTTCGGCGAAGATATACTTACCGGCATCATTTCCTGAACCGAAAGCTTCCTTCACGTTTGGGTTTGAAAGAACATCGCTTGAACCGTATGGCAAGCGCAATGGCCAACGGTTAGCATTAGCCTGAGTGTTCTTAGGGTTGGTCATAGCTACTGGATAGCTACCATCTACATAATTGCAGCGGCGCATATCATTGTAAGTCTCCAACTGCTCGTCACGAGTCTGAGCGATATACTTCTGTACCAAGATCTCGCTCAAAGGATTAGCAGCAAACTTAGTTGCGGTCTCACCTGCGAGGTAAGCAGAAACGGCATCATCAGAGATGGTCTCACCACTAGATGCTGCATAATCTTCCATAGATGCCTTAACAGCTGTCTCAAAATCAGCTTTTGCATCCTGCCCCAAACGAGCTTTTACCTCAGCAATGATAAAGTACAACTCAGACTTGCTGAACATATGGCTACCAACTGCTCCACCATCACACCCATAACTCAACCATTCTGGTGCATTGTAGTATTGGCGAGTGGCCTGTGACTCATTACCAGGAGTACAGATTGTTGTACTAGGCTGGAAACCATATCTAGGACCATAGAATTTATAGTAAATGTCATAGTGATAAATTGGCTCACGTGGATCTTGACGAGCTGTCAACAAATCGTTAACAGTTGTTGTTGATGCAATATAGTCACGGCTATTCCAATATGCAGACCATGAATTTACATTGGCTTTTCCATCAAATACATTAAGAGTTGCACCATCAAAACCATCCGCAATAGCAGCGTTAGCTTCTGTCAACACATTGGTAAGCTGAGCGTTCTTGTCTGTAGCACGACCCAATTCATGGAGGTAAAGACGTGCCTTCAATGCATGAGCAAGTCCGCGCCATTTTGCATTATCGTTTGCAAAAAGAACATCCTGAGCGCCAGCATTTTTCATCTTTCCTGCGATCGCCTTATCAAAGTTCGTAATGGCAGCATCAAGAAGGGTGAAGCAGTGATTGTAAATGTCCTCCTGCTTGTCTAGTGCTGGAGCAGAAACGCCATCGGTCAAAGCCTTAGAGCATGGAATGTCACCAAACAAATCAGTCAAGATAGACCAGTTGTAGGCAGCAAGAACCTGTCCCATACCTTGAATGTCAGACTGACCAACACTGACACCACCTTCATCACATTTAGCAATCAGCTGCTTGATATTGTTGAGGTTCAGATATGTACCATTCCACTCATTATCAAATGTAGAGCTAGCGGCAATCTCATTGACATTACGCAACTCTGCATTCTTTGCCTGGTTATTACCTGTACCGAAAGTCTGCTCTGTATAGATTGATGCATACCAAGCAAAGTTACCACAGTTTGTGGTAAAAACACTAGCAACGATAGCATCACTCAACTGAATATTAGCGGTTACAGCGTTCCCTCCTGGGTGAGCTTCGTCTCTGTTGATTCTGTCCATTATATCATCAGAGCATGATACAGTCATCATAGATACTGCTGAGATAGCCAGAATACCAAATATATTTTTTAATTTCATCATTGTCTTATCTATTATTTTATACTTTAATGATTTCATGAGTGAATGCTCAGAGATTAGAAGTTAATCTTGAATCCACCACCGAAGCTAGAAGTATTAGGCAAAGAGAAGCGCTCGAAGCAACCACTCATATTACCGTTACCCTGAGAACTCTCTGGATCGAGATCCTTCATCTTAGACCAAAGGAGCACGTTGCGTGCAAAAGCATATACAGAGATGTCCAAGTGACCCAACTTAGGTAACTGATAGTTTAAGGTTACATCACGGAGCTTCAAGAAGCTACGATCAAAAATACCTGCCTCTGTTACGTCATTGTATGCCTGCCAATAATCCTGCTTGTTTACCTCAACGGTGTTAGGCTCGCCTGTTGCAATATCAATGCCCTCTGCTACCATTGTACCCTCGTGGTATGGCAAAGACTCCTTGGTTGCACCGAAGTAGTTCATGGTTAAGATGGTACCATTGTACATCTTGCCACCCTTCTGCCAATCCATGGTTGCAGTCAAAGTAAGACGCTTCCAACGAGCCTTCAAGTTGAAACCCATATTGAAGTCTGGAGTACACTCGCCCAAGTTCTGGCTACCTGCTGTACCGATAGGAAGACCATCCTGAAGCAAAAGTCTGCCCTGCTCATCACGCTGGAATGCTACACCATAGATGTTTGGATAAGTATAACCTGCCTGTGCACGAATCTGTGGCTCTACGAAACCACCCAGCATGATGCTCTCTACACCATCAGCCAAAGACTTAACCTTATTGTTCAAGTGTGTATAGTTAACGCCCAAGTCCAAATCCCAATCCTTGGTCTGGATGATGCTTGCGTTGATAGCAAACTCATGTGACCATGTAGTCATCTCACCAGCGTTGGTGCGGAGGTACTGATAACCTGTAGAACCTGCTGTAGGTACATCGAAGATCTGGTCCTTGATGTCCTGGTAGCTGGCTGTATACTCCAAGCGGATGCGGTTGTCGAAGAAGTTCAAGTCGGCACCAAACTCCCAGTTCACTGTGTTCTGTGGCTTCAAGTTAGGGTCATACTTCACATAGTATGGAGCATAAGTACTTACGCCATTCATTGGATAGCTGATAGGAGTGAACTGATACATACCGCTGCCGTATGTTGGTACTGTATAGTAGTTAGCATAGTAGTGACCAGCCTGACCTACCTGAGCGAAAGAGGCACGAAGCTTACCGTAAGAGAGGATGTGATTACCCTTCAACGCAGGAAGCTCTGTGAAAATCCAACCGAGTGATACGGATGGATAAAAGAAGCTACGATTGCCACGCGGCATGGTAGATACGATATCGTTACGACCAGTTACAGTCAAGTAAACCTGGTTAGCGTAGCTCAAAGACAACTGACCGAAGAAACCTACGGTACGCTCCTGAGACTTGTATTCTGATGTATAAGCCTTTACTGTAGTATTTGACATTGTAGGCTGACCATAGAATACGAAGTTGGTACCATCGTAATCCCAAGTGCGAGCATAGTCATGATTGAACTCAGAACCGAGCAATGCACCGAAGTCCCACTTCTGGTTAGCACCCCACTTAGCAGTGAAGTTGGCAGTGAAGAGGTTGTTGAAGATGTTGCGCTGAACACCATAATTCTCTACCTCACCCTTGTTGTTGTATGCGGAACCTACCTCAGCGATAGTAGCATTGTCTGTAGTATATACATCAAGACCAGCCTGCTCACGGATAACGAGGTTGTAACGTTCCTTGTCCCAGTTGAAGTTAGGACGATACTCTACGTAAGCATTACCAAACACACGGTTGGTGTGCTGACGATACTCATCATTGTCAGCCCACCAGTATGGGTTGTTGAATGATGTAGAACGGAATAATACCTGTGATGTTGGGTCGCCAGGTACATGATATGGAGTACCCTTCAAATTGTATTCTGCAGGGCAAGAATAAATCACATTGATGATACCGCTATTGGCACCAGGAGCAGAAGTAATCTTGGTTGAACTGTAGTTTGCAGAGAATCCCGTCTTCCACTCCTTACTAATCTCGAAATCAACAGCACCACGAGCTGTGGTACGCATCATACCAGTAGAAGGAATGATACCTTTCTGATATGTATCACCGATACCAAAAGAATAAGCTAGATTGCCATTCTTCTGAGAAATGCTAAAGTTTGAGTTTTGTGTGAAACCTGTCTGGAGAAAATCGCCTACATTGTCATAAATCTGAGGCGTTGTCCAACCATCAAGACCAGCTGATGCATACTTTGGGTTATAGTACATACCCTCATGCTTACCATACTTTTGGGTGTTTTCATTAACTGTATTACCACCGTATGTGGCATCGTTGGCTAAGTCTGAAATCTTAGGTCCCCAGCTCATTGAAGATGTTGGATCATACACTGTATTACCATCATCGTCATATCCTCCCTGTGCATAAACCGTCTGTCGCTTAAACTTCTTGCTCACAGTCTGAGCACTCAAGTCGGTAGAGAATGTAATCTGAGGGCGACCACCATTTGCCTTACCACGCTTGGTGGTAATGATGATGACACCATTAGATGCACGGATACCATAAAGGGCAGAAGCAGCCTGCCCCTTCAATACGTCAATGCTCTCGATATCGTCTGGGTTGATATCAATAGAACGGTTTGCTTTATCTGCACCAGTTACAGAATCACCAGTATCATAGTCTGCAGAAGAAGCAATAGGCATACCATCTACAACATAAAGAGGAGTGTTATCGCCTGAGAATGAACGGGCACCACGGATGACAATCTGAGCAGATGCACCAGGAGCACCAGAAGACTGACGAATGTCAACACCAGTCAACTTACCCTGCATAGCGCTAGCCAAAGAGCTAGTACCAGCTATGTTCAGATCTTCAGAACCTAATTTCTGTGATGCATAACCGAGGGCTTTCTTGTCTCGGGAGATACCCATTGCGGTAACCACAACCTCGTCAAGAGTCTTGTTATCCGCTTCCAATACAATCTTCATCTTCTGTCCAGCCTTTACAGTCTGAGGCAACATGCCGAGGTATGTTACTTCCAACTTTGCACCAGCTGGAACATTCAATGAGAAGTTACCATCAACATCGGTAACCGCACCGGTCTTTGTACCCACTACTTTGATAGATGCACCAATGATTGGCTCACCATCCTCTGCAGAGGTTACTTTACCGGAAACTTGAGTTTGCGCCAACGCCATTCCTAAACTAAGGAAGAGGCAGGCAATAAACGTCATGAGTCTTTTTTCCATAAATCTCTCTCGTTTAATTAATTAATAAATATATAATGTTTTATATTTCTTTCTCACTACATATCCTCCCAACTTTTATTGAGCGTGGGGACTCATTTCTTGTCTCCAACTCTTATCCCGAACTGGTGGGGGTGGGTATGTTGCCATACCTTATTATATAGGGAAGTATCTCAAACTTCACTAAATTTTAATAATATTTTTAATCGGCTGCAAAATTAAGCATTTTTTAGGAAATCGCCAAACTTTTTTCTAGAAAAGTTGCACTTTGCTCGACATTTTATTATAAATATGCGGTTTTTATACACTTTTGCTTATGAAAAACAAGAGAAAGCGGCAGTTTTGTCAAAAACTGCCGCTTCCGCTGAAATACTGAAGTTTCGCAAGTTTCGCCCCACACGCCCTGGCAGGGCAGAAGCTTTAAAATACCGGGCAATATATAAGGCTTTTGCCCTTACAGGGCGCCTTGCTGACTGCTACTATACCCAGGGCGATGCCCTGGGCTAGGAGCTTCTGGGCCTTCAGCCCGTACTTAAACCACATTTGAAAGTTCTGCCTTTAATTCTTTGTCTAGAACAAAGAGCATATAGAGGGGGATGTTGATGGTTTTTGAACTGTTGTTTCTCTCGTATGGCAAGAGACTGGTGCGAACCGACCATTTGGGTGAATATCTTTCCCGATACAGTTTCAAACTCTTGGCATTCATGGTTACTCCTGCCTTTGCTTCCAGTGGATATACATCCAAACCGTCGGAAATAAGGAAGTCAACCTCGGCAGTGGCTGAAGAAGACCAATAATAATTGGTTTCCAGAGTTTCTGTAAAGTTCTGAAGTTCCTGACAGACATACTGTTCTGTCAACGCTCCCTTAAATTCTTCAAAGATTCTGCTTCCTTCTAATATTACTTTCGGCGAAATCTTGTTCATTGCCCTCAACAGACCTACATCCAGTAAGAATACCTTAAACGATTTGAGATCAGCATAGGCTGAAATTGGAATGTCGGGCTTGCTGACATTGTTGGTTCTGATGATTTCACCTGCATCAGAAAGCCACATGATGGCATCCTCATATTCCCGTGCTCTGGCTCCCTCTCTCACCAGTCCATAGACAAACTTCTTGTTTTCCTTCGCCAGTTGCGAAGGGATGCTGTTCCATACATAACGGATTTTCTCGACCATATTCTTTGGAGCATGTTTGGAGAAGTCTTTCTGGTAGGCTGCTATCAGTTCCTGCTGGATGCGGTTTACCTTGTTGTAGTCTTTGCTGCCCAGCCACTCTGTAACAACAGCAGGCATACCTCCTATTATCATGTATTTTTTCAGATAATCTGTAAGGCGATCCTCGAATGCTCCCAGGTTTCTGTTTCCTTTATCGATATAGTCTACCAGCATGTTCTCTCCGTTTGCTATCAGAAACTCTTTAAAGGACATGGGATATAGATGCAGGAAATCTGTCTTTCCTACAGGGAAGGATGTGCCTTCGTGCAGGGCTATGCCTAGCAATGAGCCTGCGCAGCAGATGGCATACTCTGGTGCCTCTTCGCAGAAATACTTCAAAGAGGTGAGTGCTCTTGGCATTTCTTGTACTTCATCGAAGATAATAAGAGTTTCCTCGGGTATTATCATCTTACCATTATATATAGAGAGCTGTTCTATAATGCGTTGTGGTGATAAGTCGCCAGCAAATATCTCTTCGAGTACATCACTCTGTTCGAAGTTGATGTAACATACGTCTTTGAAGTACTTGCGCCCAAATTCTTTCAGTAGCCAAGTCTTGCCAACTTGTCTTGCACCTTCCAGTATGAGTGGCTTCCTTCCGTGACTGTCTTTCCATTTTAACAATTGGGATATAAGTAGTCTTTCCATACGCTAAAAATTATGTTTTGGCAAAGATACTAATAAACAGTGAATTATGCAAGGAAAATCACATTTTCCTAAGGACTTTTAAATATATTTATCACATTTTCCTAAGGACTTTTCTGTTAAATCATCACATTTTCCTAAGGAGTTTTAGGGACTTAAATCGAGAATTCTGTCGTAATCTCAGAAAAAAAGCAAGATTACGACAACTTTTAAACGAGAAATCTGTCGTAATCTCGATAAAAAAGTGAGATTACGACAGATTTTCATGAATTTTCTCTTTAATTACTTGTCTACGGTAGAAGAAACATTGTTCTTCTCATAGAAAGCTTTGTATTCTTCACCACTATACTGGCTGCGTTCTTCTCAGCATCGTCGCTGCAATTCAGGGTGACGTGCATCTGGGTACCGATACCATCTACAATAGGAGAGCCGTTCTTCTCGTTCCGAATACACCATCATATCCACGGCGACCATAGCTGCCGTCGGCGATAGGTTCGTTGATGACATCGTAGCCGAAAGGCACCACGTTCTTTTCCTTCAAGTGATTAGCTACGCCGCTGACCCATGCATCCATTGCACCTTCGAGGGCAGCCTGCTTCTCGGCCGGAGTCTTCAGTACGTAGTACATCTTGCTGCCGGCACGGGTGGCCCTTCTTGCCTTTCCGTTTCTAGCCAGAACATACTGGATGCCTCTTGTTGCGGTACTCTGATCCTTGGCAAGCCCGAGCTTGTGAAAGTTTGGGCTTTGTTGCAAATAAAAACGATTTTTTCAATTCCGTATCTGGGAAAAGGAGAAAAAACGAAAAGGGTGTGCCATAGACTTATGACACACCCTCTTGGGTTATGGGTTGCTAAACATGCAATTTATTGTCAAGTTTAGTTTCTGTATCCTGGATTTTGATAAGCTTCTTTTTCTGCGTCGCTCATCATCATTGCATCAATCTGACCTTGTGGAATAGGGCGGAGATAGAAATCTTTTGGAATGTCGCGCTTGAAAGTCTGAGGCTCATGGTCGGCTGCACCTGCGCCTGCGATTTCATACGTGCCAGCACGCTCTGCCCATGTCTGGGTGCGTACGAGGTCGAACCAACGATGGCCTTCGCCAAAGTACTCACGGCTTAATTCATCCAAGATGTAGTTGATGGTGATGGTCTGTGGGGTAGCAGCTGTCATTTCTGCACTGTGGTCTTCAACCTTCTCCTTGTTGCCGTTGTTGTCCCAACGCCACTTTCCTGCGCGAGCACGGATGACGTTGATGAGCTCACGGGCAGAATAACCTGGTTGTGTGGTAGCTCCCTTTACTGCTGCCTCTGCTGCGGCAAAGTACAGTTCTGAGAATTTGCAGATTGGGAATGGACGTGTACTACCTGCATTTGGCTGACCTGTTGTTCCGTTGTTATCTGTACGATAAGGACCAATCTTCCAGAGAATAGGATACTTGAAACGGCTAATGGCAGAAGGGCCTACGACATAGTCTGCACGACCAGCGGTTGTACCTGCGCCTACACCTGCGCCATTTCCATTGTAAGAGATGTTGTTATCGTTATCAACGAAAGTGAGGACAGCGTCACCCACCTTGATGTCCATACCATTGGCACCGATACCTTTTTCTGTATTATTGCCACCTAAGTCCCAGTTCGCACGGAATGTGTAGGTGAATGTGCCATCATAACGAGAGTCGTTGGTCTTGTCAGCAAAAGTCTCTTTGAAAACATTCTGCGTAGGTGCCATACGAGTCCAAGGACGTCCTAAGGCTTGAACAGCAGCACGCAATACTGGATTGAACTTAGTAGAACCATCAGCCTTATCGATTACCATGTTAGGGTAGTTCCAGCATACCATCCAAGAGGCGAAGTTGTCTGGTGCGCCACCACTGCCATAAGAGAGGGAACCTCCATTGTATTCCTCGCTTTTCTCTGTATGGTCAGCGTAAAGCAACATCTCCTTGTTGCGATCGTTTTCTGCGAGGTTTACGTCATAATAGGTGTCCATCAAGCCAAAACCAGCTGGGTTCTTGATGCCTTCAATGGCGATATCGTATGCCTGCTGGAAATACCAAGTAGCATCGTGCCCGTCAAGATCTTTACGTTCGCACTCTGGGTAAGTTGGAATGTTATTAGGATTCTCCAACCACCAAGCGTAGGTGAGATATGCTTGTGATAAGATAAGGCGTGCCAATGTTTTGGTGACGCCACCTGTTACACGTCCTTTTTCAGGTAAGTTCTCTACTGCTTTCTTCAAGTCAGGGAAGATGGCCTTAGTGTAAACTTCTGGTACAGTATTACGTGCAGAGGTGCGAGTTGGAGAGGTGTTGAATTTCAATTCGCCAGCACCTAAGTCCAAAGGTACACCGCCAAATGTCTGTACAAGACGGAAGTAGTCGAATGCTCTGAAAAAACGAGCTTCGCTAAGAAGAGATTCGTTAATACCTGCTTGTTCACCGTTTTCAATAACGCCACTGGCTGTATTGATGTATGTGAAAGCGTTGCCCCACAAGACGTCAGAACGTGATGACAGAGAGGTCAGAGTTCCTACGCCAGAAAGGTCTGCGTCCTTAAAGTTGCCATCGGCTGACTGTGCCCAGGTATATTCATCCGTACCAGTCTCGCAGTTGTTGTAGTAGTATGCTTGACCGTATGTGTCACGGAGATGTGAGTAAAGTGCTGTAAGACCTCCCTTGATACCATTTTCTGTCTTGAAGAAGGTTGGGTCGTATTGGCTGCGTGGTTGCTCGTCTAGTATGTCTGAGCATGACCCCAGCATTAAAAGTGCGATAGACGCAATGCCAAGGCCTTTTATATTTTTGCTTAATATCTTATTCATAATAGTATATCTTTAGAATGTTGCATTAATACCGAAGATAAAGTTACGTGTAGATGGGGTGTTGTAACCTACTACAGGTATCTTATGAGCGTTGGTGTAACCATCCATGGTTACTGCCATTGTACTACCATTGTTACTCAATGTGTTGGTCTCTGGGTCAAGACCACATTCATTCTTGAATGGAGAGAAGAATACAAATGGGTTTTGTACTGAGCAATATACACGGAGTTTGCTTATACCAAGATTCTTGATGGCATTCAACTTGTCGAAGTTATAACCCAATGTGATGGTGCGAATCTTGAGATAGCCTGCGTCGAAGTAACCCAATGTAGAACCATATTTTGGATTGTCGCCAGACATGATGCCACCAGGTTTTGGATATTTGGCATTCGTGTTGTCTTCTGTCCAATAATCTACCTTGATGTTGTTGCGGCGACCAGACAATAGGTTAAGATAACCGTTGGAAGAATGGAGTGCACTGACCAACTTGCCACCAATCTGGAATGAACCGATGACAGTCAAGTCGAAGTTCTTATAACCCACTGTTGTGTTAAAACCACCCATTAAGTCTGGATCCATATCCATGATTTGCATATCATCGCTGTTGATTTGACGAGTAGGTGTTCCGTCTTCATTGTAATCACCGGTGTATTCAACCTTGATCATACCCACATTTCCACCTGGCTCAAGAATGTCGAGATATTTGTCGTCTTTTTGCCACAAACCAATCTTCTTGTAGTCGTAAATGACATCAATAGGATGACCTACGAACCAGCGGTTGCCCAGATCACGATCTGCACCTGATGCCAATGCTACCAACTTGTTTTTGTTGGCATACAAATTGATACCAGCGTCCCAAGTCCAGCCGTTTTTGCCATCAAGAATGGTACCGTTTAAAGAGAACTCAATACCTTTGTTACGTGTCTTTCCGACATTTGCTGTATAGCTGTTCACGCCAGAGGTAGATGGGAGAGATACGCCTAGCAACAAATCCTTGGTGTCCTGAATATAGTACTCCAAAGTACCACTCAGACGACCTTGGAAGAGACTGAAATCAACACCGAAGTTCCAGGTAGATGAGTATTCCCAACCCAATTCTGTGTTAGGTAATGTGCTTACATAGAATCCACGGTCATAAGTAGTTGGACCAAAGTTGTATGGACGTGTACTGAGTGCACCGAGGGTAGAGTAAGGATTGATACTCTGGTTTGAGGTTTCACCATAACCAATGCGGAGCTTCAAGTTGTCAAGCCATGTCAAGTTTTGCATGAAATTCTCACGTGCGATATTCCAACCTACAGAAACTGCAGGGTAGGTGTGCCACTGGTGTCCTTTTGCCAGACGAGAGGATGCGTCAGCACGGAATGTTACAGAAGCCATGTATTTATTGTCGTATGAATACATAAGACGTCCCATCCAAGACATCAAGCCGCTCTGCCAGTAATTTTGGTAGTTTGGGTTGACGGATAGATTCTTTGTAGCTGCACCTATATTATAATACTGGAAGTATTCTGCAGGTATAGCTTGACCAGACATTTGTGTCTGTTCATAAGTCGTCTGCTCGGCAGAATACATACCAACAACATTGACATGATGCTTTTCTGCAAAAGTGCGATCGTAAGTAATCAAATTCTCGACAGCCCAGTTTTTGTAAACTGATTCTTGTACCGATGCACTGTTTGGAGAATCTGCGTTGTCACTACCAATGCCTGTACCTGTGAAAGCACCTTGTTTGTTGGAACGGTAGTTCAGACCCACGTTGATACGGTATGACAAACCTTGTATCCAAGGGCATTTTACCTCCGCGAACAAGGTGTTGTAAGAACCGATACCCTTGCTCTCATTGAGCCAAGAGTCTTCGAGGCTTTCTGCTACGTCCTTGGTCAATACCCATGTGTTGTCCAGAGGCATCTTGATGACTCTCTTTAAGTTGCCTTCCTCATCGTATGGATTTGCAAGAGGACTCATGGTCAAAACATTGTAGAGGCCAACGTTGCCACCTTTGATTTCACGATAACTATTGTTGGTTGACAAGCCGAAATGGAAGAACTTACCGACATTTTGGTCAAAGTTACCTCTTACAGAGATACGATTGAATCCCTGTGTAGGAACGACAGACTCGTCATGGTAGTAACCAGCGCCGAAGCTATAGCTTCCGCCCTTAGTTCCGCCTGCTACGCTGACATCGTGACTTGTGGTGATACCTGTTTTGAAGAACATATCTTGCCAGTCGGTATCTGTGTCATCGCTTTCGTCCAAGGTGTTTTCGTATTTACCAGCAGCCTTGCGTAAAGCTGCGAATTCCTTACCATTCATCATAGGGAACTTATGGAATGTTTTCTTGAAACCAAAGTAACCATTGTAACTTACTTTGGCTGGAGTTCCTTCGGCACCCTTGTTGGTGGTGATGATGATGACACCATTGGCACCACGGGAACCATAAATGGCCGTTGCGGAAGCATCCTTGAGAATGTCCATAGACTTGATGTCTGTCGGATTGATGTCAGAGAGATTGCCCATAAATGGAATTCCATCAAGGACAATCAATGGGTCATTACTGGCTGTCAATGAGCGCTGGCCACGGATGCGAATTTGCATCTCTGCGCCAGGTTGTGAGGAGGTTTGGGTCATCAATACACCTGCAACACGACCTTGGAGGGCTTGTGCGGCATTTGATGAAGCAATTTGGTTCAACTTGTCACCACCTACATTGGCTACAGAGCCTGTGATGGCTTCCTTGCGCTGGGTACCATAACCGATAACGACAACATCGTTGAGGCTATGACCTTCTTCCTCCATTGAAACCTTAATGTTTGTCTGATTGCCTACTACAATTTCCTTGGTGTTGTAACCAACATAAGAAATCACGAGCGTAGCACCAGGCTTTACATTAATAGAGAAATTACCATCCAGGTCGGTTACTACACCGTTACCTGTTCCTTTCTCCTTGATTGTTGCACCAATCAGCGGACCCATAGAATCGCTGATATTACCTGTAACCTTTTTTGTTTGTTGTACTGAAGTTGCTATCAGAGAATTTGCTTCTCCATTGCTAGCTTGTACTTCTGGAGCATACATTCCAAGTGCGGAACACATACCCATTAAGATTGTTGTTTGTTTTAAATATAACTTCATTGTTTAACAGTTTATAGGTATATAAAATGTTTACTATTCACTATTTTGTTAATTGTTTACGGCTGCAAAGATATGGCAAGTTCTCAATAGAAGTGCAAAAATTTGAGGGGTTTCAGGCTTTATAATCTA
>OMDA01000860.1_pt1 | contig 13694 bp, 10 predicted proteins | sample 1645141 | NCBI WGS metagenome assembly OMDA01 (sample SAMEA103958151, study PRJEB25191) | human gut metagenome | reverse complement strand
TTTCATTAATTTTTTCGTTAATGTTCATTCTCGTTAGGCAGACAAATTGCAGTTTACTTTCCTTCCGCTGCTTGCAGCGTGTTGAGCATGAGCATGCAGATAGTCATGGGGCCGACGCCACCAGGGACGGGGGTAATGGCTGAACACAAAGGAGCCACTTTTGCATAATCTACGTCACCACTCAAGCGAAAGCCCTTGGGACGTGAAGCATCGGGTACACGCGTAGTACCTACATCGATGATAACCGCCCCAGGCTTAACCATGTCAGCTGTAACAAAGCCTGGACGACCGATAGCAGCAATAATAATGTCAGCCTGACGGCAGTCTTCCTTCAGCGTGGTGCTATGACTGTGACATACGGTAACGGTAGCATTGCCAAAGGTTTTTTGCATCATGAGCATGGCCATAGGTTTGCCTACGATATTAGAGCGTCCTAACACAACACAACGCTTGCCACTCGTCGAGATCTTATAACGGCGCAAAAGTTCAACAATTCCCTTCGGTGTAGCAGGAATGAAGCAAGGCAGTCCGATTGACATGCGTCCTACATTAATTGGAGTAAATCCGTCAACGTCCTTACGAGAGTCAATGCGTTCAATTACCTTTTGTTCGTCAATGTGAGCGGGTAAAGGTAATTGAACAATAAATCCGTCAACCGAAGCATCTTGGTTAAGACGGTCAACACACGCTAAGAGTTCGGCCTCAGTTACATCAGCCTCGTAACGAATGAGTGATGACTCAAAGCCACAATCCTCACAAGCGATTACTTTATTCTTGACATACGTTTCGCTTCCGCCATCGTGTCCTACAAGTACGGCAGCCAGGTGGGGGCGTTTACCGCCAGCAGCTACAATATGCTTTACGCGTTCAGCTATTTCGGCCTTAATAGTAGCAGCGGTGGCTTTTCCGTCAATGATGATTGTATCCATATCTGTATTCCTATTAAAGAAAGAAGGCTTTGAACACACACAAATGGAGTGTTCAAAGCCCTATATAAAGTTTTGCTTTACGCTCTATTACATCTTAGGCATGGTAGGCATACCCGGCATCTTAGGCATGTGCGCCATCATACGTCCCATCTTTGATCCGGTCACCATCTTCATCATCTTACGAGTTTGGTCGAACTGCTTCACAAGGCGGTTTACCTCTTGAATGGTCGTACCCGAACCCTTTGCGATGCGATTGCGACGGCTTTGGTTCAAGATTTCAGGGTGCTGGCGTTCTTTGGGAGTCATTGACAAGATGATAGCCTCGATGCCCTTGAAAGCATTGTCGTCAATCTCGACATCTTTCAAAGCCTTGCCTACACCAGGAATCATGGCTGCCAAGTCCTTGAGATTACCCATCTTCTTGATCTGCTGAATCTGTGCCAAGAAGTCGTTGAAGTCGAATTGGTTCTTCTGAATCTTGCGTTGCAACTTGAGGGCTTCCTTCTCGTCGAATTGTTCTTGTGCGCGTTCTACCAACGAAACGATATCACCCATACCCAAGATGCGGTCGGCCATACGTTCGGGGTGGAATACGTCAAGTGCCTCCATTTTTTCGCCCGTACCCACAAACATAATGGGTTTGTCTACTACTGTGCGAATAGAAAGAGCTGCACCACCACGCGTGTCACCGTCGAGTTTGGTAAGTACTACGCCTTCGTAGTCCAAGCGGTCGTTGAACTCTTTCGCTGTATTAACAGCGTCCTGACCCGTCATGGCGTCAACAACGAAGAGCGTGTCGTCGGGTTGAGCTGCTTCCTTAATAGCTGCAATCTCGTTCATCAACTCTTCGTCAACAGCAAGACGACCTGCGGTATCGACAATCACCGTGTCGTATCCCTTAGCTTTTGCCTCTTGTATACCCTCACGAGCAATCTTGACAGGATCCTTCTCGTTCAAGTTCATGTAGATAGGCACTTCAATCTGTTCGGCCAACACACGCAACTGCTCAACGGCAGCAGGACGATATACGTCACAAGCTACGAGCAAGGGCTTGCGGTTCTTTTTCGTCTTGAGAAAGAAAGCCAACTTACCTGAAAGAGTTGTCTTACCCGCACCATTCAAACCAGCCATTAAAATGACAGAAGGACGACTTTGGAGTTTGAGTTCTGAAGCATGTCCGCCCATCAACTCGGCCAACTCGTCGTGTACGATCTTTACCATTAACTGACCAGGCTTAACACTCGTCAGCACATTCTGGCCCAAAGCCTTCTGCTTTACGCGGTCGGTAAATGACTTGGCCACCTTATAGTTAACGTCGGCATCGAGCAGGGCGCGACGCACGTCCTTGAGGGTTTCGGCCACGTTAATCTCAGTGATGCGGCCTTCACCTTTTAATATTTTAAAAGACCTTTCAAGTCTTTCGCTAAGATTTTCAAACATGATTGTGAATATTTTGGGTGCAAAGATAGTGCTTTTATCTTTCGTTAGCGTATCTTTGCAGTTAATTTTTCGGTTAACGAGTTGACAAGTTAATGAGTTTACGAGTTGACGGGTTGACAAGTTAATGGGTAAGTTTACTATGGAAAATAAGAAACTTGTTAAATCTTTCAAACAATCCTCCTCACTTACCCTCTATCACTGCATCAAAATAACTAACACTGTGAATAAGAATCATAACAAATCAAAGAATGCGCAGAAGTCTATGACACAAGCCGCCACCTCAAAAGAGGCAAAGCAACCATTAGGCTTGTATAAACTATGCACGGCTCGTTGGCTCACTTATGGGTTGGGTTTCGTGGCGCTCTATCTCTTCTTAGCATGGGGTTACGGCGACGTCTTCGCACGTGCTGAACAAGATAGTTACATCTCTACATCGACTGACACGATGTACTATCTACTTAGCCAACCTCTCGGACATTGGTATTGGCTATTGCGTTGGCCCTTACTCCTATTTAAGTGGGCATGGGTAGGCGGTCTGTTATTGGCAGGCATTTACACACTCACGGCTCGCTTTACGGATGCAGCCTTTCGTTTGCCCCGTAAGTGGGAGGGAGTAGGCTTTATCGTGCCCTTAGCCCAAATCGGTTGGATAATCTACCGTGGCACGAACCTTTATTATAAACACGAACCTTCTTTATTTTTAGCCATTGCAATATACGCCTTGGTCGCAACGGCTGTAATGGCGGCCATTAGCTGGCTCATTACACGTAAGAAGGAGGTCGTGTTACCCGAACGTGTGCGCCCTATCGGTTTGTGTATTACATTGTTGCTCACCGCCTTAACGACGGGAGCTGCCCGCTATTTTAATCAAAATGAGATTTTATTAGCGCGTCTTCAATTGCAACAACAGCAGCAAGATTGGGAGACGATGATTGAGACAGCGCGTTCGGCTCGCCAACCGAGCCGTGCGGTAGCGGCCTATCATGCCGTGGCTTTGGAGGAGACCGACCAACTCTTGGATGGTATGTTCGAACTCGTATACGAATACCCGAAAGCACGACTTGACACCATTGATGGCAACGAAGAGTATGGACTCTTCTTGGCCGACTGCAACTATCATGCAGGACTGCTGAACGCGGGTTATCGCTGTGCCATGGATCAAAACGTAATGAATGGTCCACGCCTTTATAACTTTAAGCGCATGGCCGTATGTGCACTGTTGATGGGTGAAAAAGAATTGTGTCAGAAGTATTTGACCATTATCAGCCAAATGCCGTTTGAGGGTGATTTTGTTGACAAGTATACGGCAATGCTTCATAATAGCAAACTCATTGACGAGGACGCAGAGTTGAAGCATGTGCTATCGCTTGCGCCCAAAGAAGACTATTTTGAGCAAAACTATTTGTCGCCTCTCTTCTTGGGTTACAATACAGGAATAAACCAAGGTACGGACGCTACGTTGATTACCTCGGCAGCTGCCTGCTTGTATCAAAAGGACTTGAAGGCTTTCTACTTCCGCGCACAGATATTAGGACAAAAGGGATTTAACTTCCCCATGAGTATGCAAGAGGCACTAGGTATTTTGGCTATTAAGCACCCCGAACTGCACATTATGGAACAATTTCCACAGATCGGACAATTCGTGCCTGGCAGTATAAATTCTTTCTTGATTGATGCTAAGCCATTCGCCAAAGATCGTTTGGCACTGCGCCATGAATTGCGCAAGGCTTGGTTAGGTACGTATATGTATTATTACTATACTGAGAACAACGATCCCGATCAAGTACGTAAGGAAGAGAAAAAGAGTACAGAAGTAAACTAAAAGAAGACAAAAGGACTCATGAAAAAGATGTCTATTATATACAAAGGTGTATGTGCGCTATTATTGGGCCTTTCACTCATCGGCCAAATAAGTTGCGGCAACACTGAAGCTACCATTCCGACTAACGCAGAGAGCGTGAGCGAGGTGGCACAGATCTATCCTGACTATCGCGATATTGTCATTCCGCCCAATATAGCTCCGCTAAATGTACAAGTGAAGTCAAAAGGCGATGCCTTTGTGGGTAGCATTGAGGGCGGTGGTAAGCAAATTATTGCCGCTACAGACGAAGACGGCGTGTTGCAATTCGACTCACTTGAGTGGAAGGAATTGATCAATGCAGCACGAGGTAAAGATCTCAACGTAACACTTTATGCCGAACGCGAGGGAAAATGGGTAAAGTTTCCGAGCTATAAAATAACGGTGGCCAACGAAGACATTGATCGCTACTTGTCATACCGTTTGATCGAGCCTTCTTACGAATTGTATCGACAAATGGGACTTTATCAGCGCGACCTTGAAAGTTTCAACGTGCAAACGATTTATGAAAACAATCGCACGTATGATAAAGACAACAACCACTGCGTCAACTGCCATAATTATCAAAATTATAGCACAAAAAATATGTTGTTCCACCGTCGTGCGAAGGGCGGAGGTACAATCTTTATTGAGAACGGAAAGATAGAGAAGCGCACCATTAAGAGCGATTCTATCTTGGCAGGTGCAACTTATCCTACGTGGTACCCAACGCGCAATTGGGTAGTATTCTCGTCTAACCAAACGGGACAGTCGTTCCATATTCGCAATCACCAAAAGATTGAAGTGGTAGACTATGGTTCAGATCTCATCTTCTATGACGTTGACAAAGAAGAAGTGAAAAGCATTATGCGCACAGATACTGAATTAGAGACATTCCCTTGTTGGGCACCTGACGGCAAGAAATTATACTACACGTCGGCTCATGTGCCAGAGTTTGAAGGGAAGAATGACTCAATTCGTCGCGACCTGATTATCAACCTTTACGATAAGGTACACTACAACGTGATGAGCATGACATTCGACCCTATAACGCGCACTTTCGGTACACCACAAGTAGAGGTAGACTGCGCAGCGCAGGGCAAGAGTGCTGCCGTAACGCGTGTGAGTCCCGATGGGCGTTATTTGCTCTTCTCATTGGCTGACTATGGCCAATTCCATATCTGGCACACCTCGGCTGACTTGTACGTGAAGGATTTGCAGACAGGACAAGTTTATCCGCTTACTGAGGCAAATAGTAAACAAGCCGACAGCTATCATGGTTGGAGTTCGAACGGACGCTGGATATTTATGGCTTCGCGTCGTGACGACGGCTCCTTCTCACGCGTTTACATGGCCTATTTCGACAAGCAAGGTAAGGCACACAAGGCCTTCCTTTTGCCACAACTCAACCCGATACAAAATATTTTGTTGCCCAAGAGTTACAATGTGCCCGAACTGACTAAAGACGCTGTAAGCGTTTCGGCTAAGGAGATTAAAGAGGCAATTGAGAAATAATAGCGTTTTTAGTCTGGAGCTTATGAGGTTATAAAGTTACTCAAGTTGAGGTTATAAAGTTTCTCAAGTTTCGGATTTAGCAAGGGCGGGCTGAATCATCGTGCAAGGCGAATGCAATCAAGCTTGCTTGAATTGCTGAGCCGCAGCCGGTGATTCAGTCCGTCCTTGCTGCAAGTGTTGAAATACAAAAATTAAGTCCTATTTAGTTGATAATCAACACGATGTGACTTTATAACCTCAAAACAAAAAGCCAATTATTAGAACCCCCTACTAACAAATATATGAAAAAGACACATACACACAAATGCTTTTCAGCCTTGCTCTTGCTGGTATTGTCATTCACAATGTCACTGCCTACGCATGCCGTGTTGAAGGAAAAAGACCTTGCAGCTACGCTGAAAGTATTACGCGCTGAGTTGCAGTCAACCTACAACGAGCAGAAGCAGCATCTGGCTCGTTATAATACACTGACGCAAATGCAGCATAAGCAAATGATTTCGCTTATGCAACGCAGCGACCAAATAGGCTTAATGCTTTACTCTCAAAAGCAGGACTTTACGTTTGATATGACGTATGCTTGTCACGAAGCAACGCAACTTTACAATGAGTTTAACAAGCGCAGTGTACCCTATCAAAAGATATTGGATCGCATCAATATGGAGTTAAATCGTTACAATGCACTGATTAGTTCATTGCAAACGATACCACCCTCTGTGGCGGAAGACCTTGCTCACCCACAAGTCAACGTAAAGGGGGCAGCCCCCGTGCCCATTTTTGTAGGCCCTGTGACGAAGAAGGGTGGACAGCTACCGCCTCCTAATGCCCAGTTACCTTTTATGCTAAGCGATGAAGGGCAAGAAGACCGTGCGGTTTGCCTCAAGTATGCGACAGCCTTGCGCAACAATTTAGAGAAGTTGAAGCAAAACATCATTCGTGACAAAGAGCATTATAAAATGACCTCAAGCAAGTTGGGCAAACTCAACAACTATGCTCTGCAACGCTATAATACAATTCAGCAAAACATATTTGTGAATGGCGATGCCAGTTACTTTGAGATCTTAGGACAATTGTCACGCTATATGAAGCAAGCTAAGGCCGATGCGAGCGAAAAGTATGACACCGAACATATTGACACTGCAGGCAAACGACAAGAAGTAAATTCGCAGTGGCGCGGCCCTATCGTAATGGGGTTGACCTCCTTTGTGCTGTTCTACATCATCGTTGCCGCTTTGTTGAGCAACGTGATAGTGCGTTGGATTGTGCCGAAGCGTTTCCGTACGGAAGAGTTTATGAAGAAGAAGGTATGTTTCATATTGGCTGCCGCTATGGTTATATTCGCCATTTCGATTATGATCTGCCGCGCGTTTATGTATCACAATTTCTTCTTAATGGCTTCTAAGCTGCTCATTGAGTACGCTTGGTTGTTGGGCGCTATATTCGTTTCGTTGCTCATTCGCTTAACGGGCGATCAAATCAAAAGTGGCTTTCGTATCTACACGCCCATTATGCTGATGTCGTTTCTCGTCATCACCTTTCGTATCATATTCATTCCCAATAACTTGGTGCAGTTGGTGTTCCCGCCTATTCTATTACTCTTCACCTTGTGGCAATGGTATGGCGTAGCACGACACAATGATAACATTCCGCGGAGTGATATATTCTACACCTACATCTCGCTCTCGCTCATGGTGGTTTCAACTGCAGCCGCATGGTACGGATATACTTTGCTCTCAGTTCAAATACTGATTTGGTGGATGTTCCAATTGGCTTGCATTCAAACGGTTACGTGCGTTTACGACCTTCTGGCCGTGTACGAAGAGAAACGCTTGGTGAAGAAGATTGGCGAGAAGTTGGTGGTGAATAAAGGAAAGACGCAACATCTTAATTTATTAGAAGCCATTCGCGTGCGCCACGAGAAGCATATCAATCAGACGTGGTTTTACGACCTCGTGGCCATGGCCATTGTGCCTGTATTAGGCGTATTGTCAGTGTTGCTCTCTATTTGGTGGGCAGCCGACGTGTTCGATCTTACAGCAACGGTAGTTAACATCTTTATGTTCAACTTCTTAAGCGTTGACGGCGTTGTCGAACTCTCATTGTTTAAGATCGTATTAGTAGCATCGCTATACTTCATCTTCCGCTACTTAAACTACCTAATCAAAGCGCTCTATCACAAGTATCACAAGTCAAAGGTGGTCGTAAATGGTAAACCTAACTTTACGCTGGCCAATAATATTATTGCTATCTGCGTTTGGGGTATGTATGCTATCATTTCAGTACGACTCTTAAAGATACCTTCAACGGCCGTTTCTGTTATCTCAGCAGGTTTGGCAACGGGTGTTGGTTTTGCCATGAAGGACTTACTCGAAAACTTCTTCTACGGCATTTCGCTCATGACGGGTCGCGTGCGTGTTGGCGACTTCATTGAGTGTGACGGCATTCGTGGTAAGGTAGACAGTATTACCTATCAGAGCACGCAGGTAGTTACAGCCGACGGCTGTGTGATAGCTTTCTTAAATAGTTCGCTCTTTAGCAAGAACTTTAAGAATATCACCAAAAATCACTCTTACGAAATGGTATCTGTACCCGTAGGTGTAGCCTATGGTGCAAATATAGACCAAGTGCGTACGCTCCTAACAGACGCTGTAAAGAATCTTATGACCCAAACTGACGACGGACGTGAAGTGATTAGTAGTAAGAAGCCTATCAGCGTAGTGTTTGACGAATTTGGCGACAATAGTGTCAACTTATTCGTGACCTATTGGGTGCTCGTAGAGCAAAAGCTCATTATGACAGGACGTGTAAAGGAAGCTATTTACAATACGCTCAATGCACACAATATTGAAATTCCTTTTCCACAGCGCGACTTACACATTCGCTCCGTAGAAGTCCCCCTGCCGATTAATAAAGCAGACTAAAAATAAGTAGGTGCTCTATTTGACAAATTGTTGTAGTTTGAAAGTCTCTACAGAATCCTCTACAAAATGTTTCAGAACGCCCTAAATATACATTTTGCTTACGTGTATTTACCCACGGCATTTTTTGCTTTCATGTTTCATTATTTAGTTTCAACACGTTGATAATCAATGTGTTCAAAAGATGAAACATAGTATATTTATGTTTCATTTTTAGTTTCAATGTTTCATTCAAAAAACACTGAGGGAGAAAAACAAAAACACTGTGGGAGCGATTTAAAAACACTGTGGGAGCGATTCAAAAACACTGTGGGAGCGTGAAACCGCTCCCACAGTGTTTTGAAAAATGAAACATGAAACTAAAAGTGAAACATTTAAGTGTTATGTTTCAGCCTTCAAAAGTGTTGATAATCAATAAGCTGAAACATAAAAATGAAATATGAAAGATAATACAAAGGTAATGAAAACGTATAGAGATGAGTGAGATAAATTGCAATTTATCAAACACAACAATTGACAAAGCACAGGTGATGCTTACCGTTTGCTTTACGAAAAATGTAAAAAAAACTTGCTGATAAAGACAGGTATTTTATTGGTGGTTAAAAGAAAAAGTACTAACTTTGCAGCCCGAATGGTGTAGTGTAAACCTATACTTCTTGATATCGCAAAAAATAAAACAATATATAACAATAAAAAAATAAAGAAATGCCTACTATTCAACAATTAGTACGTAAGGGCAGAAGCGTAGCAGCTGACAAGAGTAAGTCACCCGCGCTTGATTCATGCCCTCAGCGTCGTGGCGTTTGTGTGCGTGTATATACCACCACACCTAAGAAGCCTAACTCAGCTATGCGTAAGGTAGCTCGTGTACGTTTGACTAACTCTAAGGAAGTCAACTCTTACATCCCTGGTGAAGGTCACAACTTGCAAGAGCACAGCATCGTACTCGTACGTGGTGGTCGTGTAAAGGACCTCCCTGGTGTACGTTACCACATCGTTCGCGGTACACTCGATACTGCTGGTGTTGCTAACCGTACTCAGCGCCGTTCTAAGTACGGTGCTAAGCGTCCTAAGGCCGCTAAGAAGTAATCTGAGCACATACTAAAGCTCAATAGAATTGCAAATGTGCAAATGTGAGAAGAAAACAAATAATGAGTGCTTTAACGAAGAATTGGCTTCGTAAGGCGTAGTCGAATTTGTACTTTCACATTTGCATATTTGACTTTTCTACAACATGATTAAAGTCAAGCAGAAGACTTAACGTGTGGTAGAGGTGTAAGCGTGTTTCTAAATATTGAGTCTATTCAATTATTGTGATATTGCATATACGAATTTTGCACATTCACTACGTATTTGCACATTTACCACATATCTGCACAATTACAAATATTTTTTTAAACTTTGGTTTGCAGCGGTTGAGTAAACGTCCCAATGGGGAGTTGAAGAACTGAATTGCAGCCCTAACAAAACCAATTTTTACTCAAAATGAGAAAAGCAAAGCCTAAGAAGCGTGTGATCCTTCCCGATCCCGTATTTGGTGACCAAAAAGTGTCTAAGTTCGTAAATCACTTGATGTACGACGGTAAGAAGTCAATCTCTTACGAAATCTTCTACAACGCACTTAACATCGTTGGTGAGAAGATGAAGGATCAGGAGAAGAGCGCCCTCGAAATCTGGAAGGCAGCCCTCGACAAGATCACTCCTCAGGTAGAGGTTAAGAGCCGCCGTATCGGTGGTGCAACTTTCCAAGTTCCTACTGAAATTCGTCCCGACCGTAAGGAGTCAGTAGCCATGAAGAACATGATCGCCTTCGCTCGTAAGCGTGGTGGTAAGACTATGGCTGACAAGCTCTCTGCTGAGATTATGGACGCATTCAACGAACAAGGTGGTGCCTTCAAGCGTAAGGAAGATATGCACCGTATGGCTGAGGCTAACCGCGCATTCGCTCACTTCAGATTCTAATTTTATTTGAGAATACATTAAACGATGGCAAAGCACGATTTACATTTGACTCGTAACATCGGTATCATGGCTCACATCGATGCCGGTAAGACTACAACTTCTGAGCGTATCCTGTTCTACACAGGTAAAACTCACAAGATTGGCGAGGTACACGATGGTGGCGCTACCATGGACTGGATGGCCCAGGAGCAGGAGCGCGGTATCACTATCACCTCAGCTGCCACTACCTGCCAATGGCACTGGAACAACCAGATCTACAAGATCAACTTGATTGATACTCCGGGACACGTTGACTTTACTGCCGAGGTAGAACGTTCACTCCGCGTGCTCGATGGCGCTGTAGCAACTTACTGTGCAGTAGGTGGCGTTGAACCCCAGTCTGAAACTGTATGGCGTCAGGCTGACAAGTATAACGTACCACGTATCGGTTATGTAAACAAGATGGACCGCTCAGGTGCCGACTTCTTTGAAGTTGTACGCCAGATGAAGGCCATTCTTGGCGCTAATCCTTGTGTAATCTCAATTCCTATCGGTGCCGAAGAAAACTTCAAGGGTATCGTTGACCTCATCAAGATGAAGGCTATCTTCTGGCACGATGAGACAATGGGTGCTGAATACGAAGTAGACGACATCCCCGCTGAATTGCAAGACGAAGCTCAAGAGTGGCACGACAAGATGGTAGAAACTGCCGCTGAGTGCGACGAAGCCTTGATGGAGAAGTTCTTCGACGATCCTTCTTCTATCACTGAAGAGGAAATCGTAGCCGCTATCCGCAAGGGTACTTTGGCTATGGATATCGTTCCTATGACGCAAGGTTCTTCATTCAAGAACAAGGGTGTTCAGACATTGCTCGACTACGTATGTATGTTCTTGCCTTCTCCTCTCGATACTCCCAATATCGTAGGTACAAACCCCGAAACTGGCGAAGAGGAAGACCGCAAACCGAGCGAAGAAGAACACACTGCAGCTCTCGCATTCAAGATTGCTACCGACCCCTATGTAGGCCGTCTGACATTCTTCCGCGTTTACTCTGGTAAGATTGAAGCTGGTTCATACATCTACAACGCTCGTTCACGCAAGAAGGAACGCGTATCTCGTTTGTTCCAGATGCACTCTAACCACCAAAACCCTGTTGAAGTAATCTCAGCTGGTGATATTGGTGCAGGTGTAGGTTTCAAGGATATTCACACTGGTGATACACTTTGCGACGAAGATGCTCCTATCGTACTCGAGTCAATGGACTTCCCCGATCCCGTTATTGGTATCGCAGTAGAGCCTAAGACTCAGAAGGACCTCGACAAGTTGTCACAAGGTTTGGCTAAGTTGGCTGAAGAAGATCCTACCTTTACTGTTAAGACTGACGAACAAAGCGGTCAGACAGTAATATCAGGTATGGGTGAGCTTCACTTGGACATCATCATCGACCGTTTGAAGCGTGAGTTCAAGGTTGAATGTAACCAAGGTAAGCCTCAGGTTAACTACAAGGAGGCCGTTACTAAGACGGTTAACCTCCGCGAAGTTTACAAGAAGCAGTCTGGTGGTCGCGGTAAGTTCGCCGATATCATCGTAAACGTTGGTCCTGTTGACGAAGACTTCAAGGAAGGTGGTCTGCAGTTCATCAACAAGGTAACTGGTGGTAACATTCCTAAGGAATTTATTCCTTCAGTACAGAAGGGCTTCGAGAACGCTATGAAGAGTGGTGTGCTCGGTGGCTTCCCCTTGGATAGCTTGAAGGTTGAGTTGCTCGATGGTTCATTCCACCCCGTTGACTCTGACCAGTTGTCATTCGAAATCGCTGCCCTCCAGGCTTACAAGAACGCTTGCTCTCAGGCTGGCCCCGTTTTGATGGAGCCTATCATGAAGCTCGAAGTTGTTACTCCTGAAGAAAACATGGGTGACGTTATCGGTGACTTGAACAAGCGTCGTGGTCAAGTAGAAGGTATGGAAAGCAGCCGTAGCGGTGCTCGTATCGTTAAGGCTATGGTTCCTCTGGCAGAAATGTTCGGTTACGTAACAGCTCTCCGTACTATCACTTCTGGTCGTGCATCAAGCTCTATGCAGTATGACCACCACGCTCCTGTTTCTTCAAGCATTGCTAAGGCTGTTCTCGAAGAGATTAATGGTCGTGTTGACTTGGTTAAGTAATTAACCGAAGCTTAAAGCAAAAACATTTTACTTCGTATGGGGGTGGGATAACGAATGACTCTTATCCCACCTACCACGACGAGGTGTTTCATACAAACATAATACATATTTAAACAAAATGAGTCAAAAAATTCGTATCAAGCTGAAAAGCCACGATCACACGCTCGTTGAGAAGTCAGCTGAGAAGATCGTAAAGAACGTTAAGGCTACAGGCGCAGTAGTAAGTGGTCCTATTCCTCTCCCTACTCGCAAGCGCATCATCACTGTTAACCGCTCTACTTTCGTTAATAAGAAGAGCCGCGAACAGTTCGAAATCTCTACTTACAAGCGTCTCATCGACATCTATAGCTCAACAACTAAGACTGTTGACGCTTTGATGAAGCTTGAATTGCCTTGCGGTGTTGAAGTAGAAATCAAGGTATAGTACCTCGTTCTGATACAAAAAGCAAATCCCTTACAGTTACTTGTTTGACTGTAAGGGATTTTTTTTGAACCTTCGCAAGGTAGATAGATCTTTTTAGTTATGTGAGTCATAGATTAATGGAAAGATTAACGAACAATTTGTCAGCCTAATTGGGGGGGGCGGGTTTTCAACCCGCGGCAGCAGGTTGCTTATAGTCGCTTAGCGCGAGAACATACATAACATACAATTTAACATACTTTTTTTACATACTACTCAATTTGTGCCAAGGCACAAATTGATACAAACTGGCTACGCCCTTGCGCTTCAGCGACAATGTGATATATTGAAAATGCTTCTAATTATCAATCGTTTATGCAAGCCATTAGTGCGCTGAAGCGCAAGGGCGTAGCCAGTATGTTTCAATTTGTGCCTTGGCACAAATTGAGTATAGTATGTAAAATTGTATGTTATGTATGTTCTCGCGCTAAGCGACTGACGTGTACTGAAATTGGTTGACAGTTTTAAATATTAAAACTAAAGTTGTTTAC
>OMDA01000825.1_pt1 | contig 14182 bp, 13 predicted proteins | sample 1645141 | NCBI WGS metagenome assembly OMDA01 (sample SAMEA103958151, study PRJEB25191) | human gut metagenome | reverse complement strand
GTCAAGTGCGCGCAGACACAAATCTCGTGATTGAAAAATTTTATTTTTCAATCTTTCCTCCTTCTTCTGTTCCGATTCTTTTTGATTTTTATCGATCCAGAACTGTATTGATTGTATTAAGTGTATTATCAGTATTAGTACGCTTTGAATATATACAGAATGTTGGTTCTTGTCAAGAGATTTTTCTATCACTTTTCCTTGCTTTTTTCACATAAAATGGTATACTGAAAAAATAACTTAAATTTCAAGAAGCATTTCAAACTTATGGAGGGATTACACCATGATTACGCTTCTGTCAAGACTGTTCATCCCGGATTACGAGAATTATTCCAGCCCGAAGGTTCGCCAGGCATACGGCATTCTCACCGGTTCGGTGGGCATTTTTTTTAACTTTTTTCTATTTGTGCTAAAGATCGTCGCCGGTATGATCAGCCATTCCATCGCAATCACTGCGGACGCATTCAACAACCTGTCGGATGCCGGTTCTTCGGTCATTACGCTGATCGGATTTAAGATGAGCGGACAGGAAGCAGACTCCGACCATCCTTATGGGCACGGAAGAATCGAATATCTCGCCGGGCTTTCCGTTTCTGCCATTATCCTCATCATGGCAGCGGAGCTTGCCAAATCCTCCTTTGAGAAGATCCTGCACCCGACCCTGCCGGAAATTTCTCCGGTTATTTTTTTGATTCTGGTCGTTTCCATTCTCGTCAAGTTCTATATGTATTTTTATAATCACAAAATTGCCGGTGCCATCGACAGTTCTGCGATGAACGCAACAGCGTCTGATTCCTTCGGCGATGTGCTCGCTACCTCCGTCGTCCTCCTTTCTTCTGTTATTGGGTGGATTTTCGGTCTTGCCATCGACGGCTGGTGCGGTCTTTTGGTCGCGATCTTCATCTTTTATTCCGGCGTAAGCTCTGCCCGGGATACCATCAATCCGCTGCTCGGTCAGGCTCCCGACCCGGAGTTTGTCACAAAAATCCGCAGCATTGTGCTTTCCCATCCACAGATCATGGGCATTCACGACCTGCTCGTTCACGATTACGGTCCCGGACGGCGGATGATCTCCCTGCATGCGGAGGTCAATGCCCAGGGCAGCTTTGTGGAGCTGCACGATCTGATTGATAACATAGAGCGCGAGCTGCAGCAGAAGCTTTCCTGCAGTGCTGTCATCCATATGGACCCGGTCATCACCGATGATCCGGAGATCAATGAGCTGCGCCATAAAGTAACCGATATTGTCTACCGGCTCGATGAGCAGCTGACGCTTCACGATTTTCGTATTATACGCGGTCCTACCCATACAAACGTCATTTTCGATGTTGTGGTTCCGTTTCATTTTAAAATGACTGATGCCCAGCTGCGCAGCTGGCTCGATAAACGGATCAAGCAGATCGATCCGTCCTATTTCTGTGTGATCAATATCGACAAAAATTAGCGGACCTTCTGCTCCGTGTGTAATATCGTTTTTTACCTCATTTCTGCGCACGCTTTTTGCGCATACCGAGTTTGTGTCAAGTGAGCGCAGACACAAATCTCGTGATTGAAAAATTTTATTTTTCAATCTTACCACTTATTTCGTCTTTTACAATGGAGAATTTTTATCATGAGCTTACTCGAATTATTCCTTCTGGCTGTCGGTCTGTCGATGGACGCTTTTGCCGTATCCGTCTGTAAGGGCCTGTCCGTACGCCGCGGCAGTATGAAACAGGCACTCACCGTCGGCATCTGGTTCGGCGGCTTTCAGGCGCTGATGCCCTTTCTCGGCTATCTTCTGGGCATCACGTTTTCCTCTCTGATCACGAGCATCGACCACTGGATCGCCTTCGTCCTGCTGGTATTTATCGGTTTCAACATGATCCGCGAAGCCAGAAGCGATGAAGAAAATGAATCCAATGACCGCTTCGATTTCAAAACCATGCTTCCGCTTGCTGTTGCAACCAGCATCGACGCACTTGCCGTCGGCGTTACCTTCGCTTTCCTGCGGGTAAACATCGTTCCGGCAGTCAGCTTCATCGGCTGCATCACTTTCCTGCTCTCCGCAATCGGTTTAAAGGCAGGCAACATCATCGGCGCAAAAAACCGCTCCCGCGCAGAATTTGCGGGCGGTCTTGTCCTGATCCTGATGGGCATAAAGATTCTGCTGGAACACCTCGGCGTGATTTCGTTTTAAAAACTTTTGTGTGAGTTTGACTGAAAAATCTTTTGCTTGACAACTGTATGATGCAGTGTTAAAGTTGGCATATGCGATACACATTAACAATCACGGGAGATCCGGAAGGGATTTTCTGATAAAAGAAAGGAAAGGAGGTATGTTATGATGTTATTGTTCGTCGGATCAAATCGAAGCTATTTTGAATATCATAAGAATGCCTCCCGCCTAAACTGACGTTTTGATTCGTCTGACAAGAGCCGCGGCATTCTCATGCTGCGGCTTTTTTTATACAACAGAATGTTGAAAAACAGGCATTTTGTTGTCAATCAGGGCAGCCTGCCTCTTGTCTGATCCGGTTTCTTTACCGCTCTCAGAAAGCTCCGGGGCTTTCCTGAAAAAGAGATTTTTTGCCGCAGAACATGCTTTCATGCTTCTGCGTTTTTTTATACCCAGGGGTATGTCCTGCCTTTGCAGGCATTATGAGCAAACGTCCCTTTCGACGTTATGTTTTTTACAAATGGAGCAAAAATCCTGTCTGGCGGGATTTTTTCCACATATATCAACTTCAAAAGAAGGGGGAATTTATTTTCATGAAAAAGTTGTCCTACTACTTAAAACAGCACATTCCGGGCTATCTGTTTGCCATCCTTTCGATGGTTATCGCGGTCAGCCTGGATCTGCTCACCCCGCAGGTGACCCGGCATATTGTCGATGACGTCCTTGTGGGCGGTCAGATGGGGAAGCTCAAATATCTGCTGCTGGCGATTTTACTCATCGGCATCGGACGCTGTATTTTCCAGTACACCAAGGAGTTTACCTTCGACAAAATCTCCTCTACCATCGCCACAGACATGCGCCGCGATTTATTCGCGCACATTCAGTCGCTGTCCGCCGACTTTTTTGACAAGACGAGCACCGGAGAGCTGATGGCGCGCGTCAAGGACGACATCGACCGCATCTGGAATGCGCTCGGCTACGTCGGCATGCTGATGATGGAGGTTGCGTTCCATGTCACCGTCATTTTATTCTGCATGTACAGTTTAAACTGGAAACTTGCGATCCTGCCCACGCTCTGCATGATTTTCTGCGCTGTCCTTGCGATTTTGATGGAAAACAGACTCGGAACTATCTACGAAGAGATCAGTGAGGAAAACGCAAAATTAAACACCGTTGCAGAAGAAAACCTTGCAGGCGTGCGCACCGTCAAAGCCTTTGCGCGGGAAAAATTCGAAATCAAAAAGTTTCTTTCCCACAATAAGCGCTACTACGAGCTGAACATGACGCAGTCCCGCGTGTTTGTCCGCTACTCTCCGTACTTTTCCCTGATTGGAAAACTGCTGCCGCTTCTGGTGCTTTTGATCGGCGGTTACTTATTCCTGCAGGGAGAGCTGACGCTCGGTGCACTCAGCGCATTCGTACAATATTCCACCAACATCGTATGGCCGATGGAAATGCTCGGCTGGCTGTCCAACGACTTTTCCTCCGCGGTCGGCAGTTACCGCAAAATCCGCAAAGTGTACGGCCAGAAGCCTTCGATTCAGGAACCTGAAAAACCGATTGTCCTGCCGGAAGTGACCGGCGATATTCGCTTCGAGCACGTTTCTTTCCATAAGGAGGACCAGCATGAGATTCTTCACGACATCCATTTCCATGTGGAGGCAGGCAAAACGATCGGTATCATGGGCGCGACCGGAAGCGGCAAGACGTCCCTGATCCAGCTGCTCTGCCGCCTTTACGACGCGACGGGCGGCACGATTTATCTCGACAACGTGGATATCCGCAAACTCAGCCTGCGCCAGCTGCGCAGCTGTATTTCCACCGTCATGCAGGACGTCTTTCTGTTCTCGGATACAATTCAGGAAAACGTCATGCTCGGTCAGAAAGGAAACTTAAACATTTCCGACGTGCGGCTCGCTTCCCGGGAGGCAGCAATGTGTCCGGCGGTCAGAAGCAGCGAATTTCCATCGCGCGTGCGCTGGCAAAGCATACACCTGTGCTGGTGCTGGATGATTCGACCAGCGCACTGGATATGGAAACGGAATATGCCATCCAGCAGACCCTCACCCGGCTGCCCCATACGACCAAGCTCATCATCGCGCACCGTATCAGTGCCGTCCGTCATGCAGACGAAATCATCGTCCTGGAAAACGGACACATTGCAGAACGTGGTACCCACGAAGAACTACTTGCCCTTCACGGGCTTTACTATCAAACCTGGCAGGCTCAATTTGGCATGATGCCTGACCAGAAGGAGGTGACAGATTATGGCTGTTAATTCTTATAAGCAGGACGAACACAGCACAGACGTCGGTAAAATGAAGACGCTGATGCGCCTGTTTTCCTATCTGCTGGACTATAAAAAAGAGATCCTCGCTGTTCTGGCGATCATGGCGTTCTGCGTGTTTGTCAGTCTCGTAAACCCTCTGATCATGGAAAACGCGATCGACAAACATATTTCCACCGGCGATTTTCCCGGACTGGCAAAACTGATTGGAATCGCCGTTGTGCTTAACGTGATCATGATCCTTTTTGTCAAGCTGCGGATGCTGATTATGGCAAAGGTCTGCAACAGTATCCTCGTAACGATCCGCCAGCAGCTTTATACTCACATCCAGACCCTGGATTTTTCCTTTTTCGACAGCCGTCCCACCGGCAAGATCCTCGCCCGCATTATCGGCGACATCAACTCCTTAAAGGACGTACTCGGCAACTGCGTCACGACGCTGATCCCGGATTTTTTCACAATCTGCGCCGTCGTCGTGATCATGTTTCTCAAAAATCCGGTTCTCGCAGCGGCTTCCCTGATCAGCCTGCCGCTGATGATCTTCTGCATGTGGTTTATCCAGGTGTACTCGCATAAGCGCTGGCAGATCCACCGCAAAAAATCTTCCAACTTAAACGCGTTTGTCCACGAGGATTTGTCCGGAATCCGTATCATCCAGAGCTTTTCCGCCGAACAGGAAACGATGGCTACGTTCCATCAGCTGACGGACGAGCACCGGGATTCTTTTATCGACGCAGTGCGCTTAAATGACGCGTTCGGTTCCGCCATCGATATTTGCTGGGCAATCGGCACTTTCGCCCTGTATTTTACCGGCATTGTCCTTCTCGGTCCCGATAAGATTTCCCTCGGTATCCTGATCGCATTCGGCTCCTATATTTCGATGTTTTGGAATCCGATTATGAACCTGAGCAACTTTTACAACCAGATCATCACCAATATCGCCGGAGCCGAACGTATTTTTGAGATTCTGGACACAGAGTCTAAAATTTCCGATGCTGACGGCGTGACCAAGCTGCCTCCGGTCAAAGGAGCTGTTACCTTCGATCATGTTTCCTTCTCCTATGATGGAGAGAAGCGCGTTTTAGACGACGTCAGCTTCCAGATCAAACCCGGCGAAACGATTGCTTTAGTCGGTCCTACCGGCGCAGGCAAAACGACGATCGTCAACCTGATCAGCCGCTTTTACGATATCCAGACCGGCCATATCCTGATCGACGATTACGACGTACAGAAAATTTCCATCGAAAGCCTCCGGCAGCAGATGGGCGTCATGACGCAGGATAACTTCCTGTTCTCCGGCACGATCAGGGACAATATCCGTTACGGAAAACTCGATGCGACGGACGAAGAGATCATCGCAGCCGCAAAGGCAGTCAACGCACATGACTTTATCCTAAAGCTCGAAAAAGGATATGACACCGTATTATCCGAACGCGGCGGCGGTCTTTCCATCGGTCAGAAGCAGCTGCTCGCCTTTGCCCGCACAATGGTATCCGATCCCCGCATTCTGATTCTGGACGAGGCAACCAGCAGCATCGATACCAACACGGAAATCCTCGTGCAGGAGGGCATTGAACAGCTTTTAAAGGGACGTACCTCCTTTGTCATTGCACACCGCCTTTCCACGATCCAGAAGGCCGACCGGATCTTCGTCATCGACGACGGCCGCATCATCGAGGAGGGCAATGCAGCGCAGCTGCTTGCGCAGAAAGGCTTCTACTACGATCTGTACATGAGTCAGTTTAAAAATGTGATGTAAATCACTGCACCGCGGCATAAAGACGATATCATTTTGTTGTGCCGCACCACGAGCAAAACGGCGCTGTCCGGAATTTCGTTTTCCAGACAGCGCCGTTTTTTTGTGCCTTCTTTCTATTCTGCCCCTTCTTGCGCCCGTTATTCTTTTTCGGATAAGATCACTGCAAGCATTCCCTGCTCCACCGTCACACTGGACCGTTTTCCAATAAATTCATTGGAAATCCCGATTGGAAAGCTGTTTGTAATCTCACCGTTCTGCATTTCATATTTTAAATTTCGAATCGTAACGCCTGATGCCTTTTCCCCGATCGAAAACAGAGACAAAAATCCTTTCGCTTCCGGTTTAAACCAGACCGTCTCGTTCTGCATCACGAACGCCGTCGTCTTATCATCCATCAGATACCCAACTGCGCTGCACTGTTTTAAATAAATCAGGCACTGCAGGTTTGCCAGCGTATGCTCGAGTCTGCCGCCCATTCCGCCGTAAATGCGAAATTCCTGACAGCCTTCTAAAAGACCTATACGGATGGCAGCCAGCATATCCGTATCGTCCTTTTCTGTCGGAAGTACAACGACATGATCCGGCGCAATTTTTGCGATCTCCGCAATCTGCGGCATGTCCGATTCCTGCGCGGAATCAAAGTCGCCCACAATCAGGTCCGGAACTATATCATATTTTCTGCAGGTATCGTAACCGCCATCCACTGCGATCACAAGATCCTCCGGCTTTGTTTCGATTTTTTGAACGCTGCAGTCTCCTGCTCCAATTAAGATACACCGTTGCATGCTGCCACTCCTTTCTGTCCATCTGCGCCGCCTGCATGAAACCCCCACGCTGTGGCAGCCTACTTACTCCTTCTGACGCTTCTCGTTTTCTCCGCCCCAGTCATAAATCATTTCCGCCGACGAGCCCTCCGCCGTGTAGGTCTTTTTTGCAAAGCGGTAATTCATCCGGGATACGACGTTTGTATTGTCCGTTGCAATCCCGCTTACCATTGTATTCCAATACACGATCTCATATTCCGTATGCGGATAATATGCCGCCGGATCGTAAGCCGGCACATATTCGATACTGCTTCTCTGTACGCCGAGATCCTCCATTTTCTGTCCCAGCACCCGAATTGTACCACTTGGCTGTGCAAGAGAATCATCTTCTACAAAAGAAAACTTCCAACCGTCATCTGTAAGGAGAAATACGATCGCTTCTTTCGTGACCGGCACATAGGTATTGCCCGTCCAGTATTCCATCGTGCGATTGATAAACGCATCCCGGATGGCCTTGTACTGATCCGTCACGATGAAATTCCGCGCCGTCTTGTAGTCTTCCTGTTCAAACGCCTCAAACATCGGCGCGAAGTAATCGCTTATCTCCTGCTGTTTGGAAAGACATGCCAAAATACCATCTGCTTCTGCATCTCCCAGCGCCTGCGCCCGTTCTACCAGTTCCTTCCAGCTGTCCCGATGCGAAAGGCTTAAATAAATCTTCTGTGCTTTCGGTATTATAAATCTGTATGCTGCTTCCTGGTAGCTATTGTCCTTTTCGGCAAGCCCCAAAAGCTTTTCGGCAACGTCTGCATATTCGTCAAAATCAGAGGTTCCATCCAGTTCGTCTAACATCAGGGACGCAGTATCCTCCTGCACTGTGACCTGCTGGACACAGTTTTCTAAAACGCTTCTGACACTTTCATTATCCGGATCTGATTCCAGCACGGTAAGACAACTCCTGATATCGTCCAAACCGGCAGTCTTTTCATTGACATGCTCCACTACGCTGTTCAATACGGTCGCACAGTAGTTCTGCAGCAGAATTTCGGACTGTGTCGTCTCGTATCCCTGATGCAGAATTTCTGCCGCCTCATCCAGCTGTCCCTGCGCTGCATAATCATCCGCCAGCCCACGATAAGCGCGCACGCTGCCTTCATCGATGGAAAGCGCTTCCGTATAAGCCTCCTGCGCCTCCAAATAATTCATTTCCGTCATATATTTTGCCGCAAGGGTCAGCTGCTTTTCCACCTTTGTCTGCGGTAAATTATGATAAATCAGCGTAGAACCTGCTGCCGCCACAATCACTGCTGCCGCTGCGATTCCGATCTTTTTCCTTTTCTGCGCTAATTTTTTTCCTCTTTTTTTCCACATGATAGATCTCTGCCTTTTCCTGTCTTTCTTTCGCCCCGATGCCAAAACCAACGGGTTTTCCGGCTGTTTCTGGCGCCAGAGCATACAGTCGATATTGTATCAATTTTTCTCCCGCTTTGTAAAGACTTTACACGAAAAAGTCACAGATCCGCTCTTCTATTCCTAATCATGTTCCCATAGACCGGAACATTCCAAGCATAAGTCCCATACTCAGAAACGGTCCAAGCGCAATCTTTTGCCCTCTCCCGTTTCGAAACAACATCAGATACAGACAGTATCCCCCTGCAAGCGCCATTCCAAACGCGAGACTGTCCCATACAGCAGACAATCCCAAAAAGAAACCACCTGCCGCCATCAGCTTGACATCTCCGCCGCCGACTGCTCCCGGCCTGCATACAGCTGCCGCAAAAAGCGGCAATCCGGCAATAAACGCCCCGGCAAGACGCATTCTTATAGAAGGCTGCGGCATCCAAAAAAGCGCAGCAACACCGGTCAGGAACAGAAATCCCGTGATCGCGTCCGGAATCTTTCTTTTCTTAAAATCACAAAGGCTGGCTGTAATCAGACCTCCCATAAAAAGCACATCCAACAAATAGCTTCCTGTTTCTTTCATTTTTTCCGCTCATTTCTGCGCACGCTTTTTGCGCATGTCGAGTTTGTGTCAAGTGCGCGCAGACACAAATCTCTCGATTGAAAAATTATATTTTTCAATCTTCTCCCTTCGTACTGCACATTCCATCTCATCCGACGCATGCAATGGCATGTGGCACGGCTCCCCTTTTCTGCTTTCTATTCTAGCAAATTTGCGACTTTCCGATAAGCCGTAATGTCTCACAAAATCGATAATCCAAACGCACGTTCTTTTTGTAACCACTTGCAAATTTGGCAGCAATTTCAAAACTGGTATGGTAAAAAAAGTGTAAAATGGCACTTTCTATCATGCCACATATTGCTTATGATAAGAAAAACTTTGATGAGGAGGATTTCCACTATGAAAAAAGAATCTTTTCAGAAGCTGGTTCTGACCGGTGTATTTGCAGCATTATCTTATGTTGTCTTCACTTTTTTACAGATTAAGATCCCGCTTCCCGGCGGCGACGCAACAAGCATCCATCTCGGCAATGCAGTCTGTGTTCTCGGCGCGCTGATCCTTGGCGGTCTCTGGGGCGGCATCGGCGGCTCCATCGGCATGACCATCGGCGACCTTTTCGATCCCGTCTATGTCGTATATGCACCCAAGACCTTTATTCTGAAGCTCTGCATCGGTCTGATCACCGGTCTGATCGCCCATCACTTCGGTCACATCACTTATCAGACAGACAAAAAGAAAATCGCCCGTATTGCAGCACTGGCAGCATTGGGCGGGCTGATCTTCAACACAATCTTTGATCCTCTTGTAGGATATTTTTATAAGCTGCTGATCCTGGGCAAACCCGCTGCAGAGCTGACTCTGGCATGGAATATCACTGCAACAGCCATCAACACCGTGATTTCCACCATCGTTTCCGTTCTTGTATACATGGCGCTTCTGCCTGCACTCAAAAAGTCCGGTCTGTTCTTTCAGGTCGGTAAAGAAGGATCTTCCAAATGAATCTACAGATTCCCAAAAAGGCGGCAGTCATCAACAGCTTCGCCGGATATGGACGCTGTTCCCTCACCGAGGCGCTTCCCATTTTGAGCGCCATGAGGGTGCAGGCGTGCCCGGTGCCTACCGCCGTTTTTTCCAATCATACAGGGTTTGCAGCCTTCGCCTGTCAGGATCTGACCGCGTTTCTGCCCTCCTATCTGGAGCAATGGAAGCAGTTAAATCTTACGTTTGACGGTGTTTTGTGCGGATTTTTAGGACAGGCAGAACAAATTCTGTCTGTTTCTTCCTTTCTTTCCGACCAGAAAAGCCGAGGCTGCCAAACAATTCTCGTCGATCCCGTCATGGGCGATCACGGAAAACCCTATCGCACGATCACACCAAAACACTGTCAAAAGCTGCGCAGCCTGATTCCGCTGGCAGACATCATTACGCCCAATATCACGGAAGCATGCCTTTTGACGGATACGCCCTGGAAAGACGGCTTCTGGAACGAATCTGAGCTTTCTGAGCTTTGTCAAAGGCTTCACAAACTCGGTCCGTCCAAAATCGTCATCACAGGTCTCCCCTGCCGGATCCATGGGAAAGAAGGCTTTGAAAATTATCTGTCCTGCAAGGAGCCGTTTTCTCAACGCGCCTGCCTGACGCCCTCTGCAGGTCCGTCTCGACATGGAACCGGCGATATTTTCGCTTCGATCCTGATGGCGGACGCACTAAACGGCGTCGATTTTTCCGTCTCCGTCCAAAAGGCGGCGGATTTTATTTCCAAATGTATTTCTGCATCGAATGCGCTGCAGATTCCGGAGCCTGATGGCGTCTGCTTCGAAAATTTCCTGTCAGATCTGGCAGACCAGTAAATGATACATCTATAACCGGGCGTATCAGCTCCTGTTTTTCCTGCACGAAAAAGGAATGTGCCAAGGCACATTCTCGCGCCAAGGCGCGGTTGCTTTAGCAACCATCTAGCCCTGCGCCGAGTGCGCATCCTCGCAGCGCGTTTTTCTTTCATAGGACGTATTTTCCTATGAAAGAAACAAAAGATCCTGCATTGTCCGGCGCAAACGCGCAGCTGCAATGCAGGATCTTTTTTGCAATCTGTTATTTCGATCCGGTTCTATTTTACCAGCACTTTCTCAATTTCTGCGATATAAAGCGTATGGAAATCCTTATCCGGATACCAGGAATCCACGGTCTTTTGATCCAGAAATGCCGCTTCCTCCATGGGCTGTGCGAACAACTTACGGCACACGAGCGTCATCCGGCTTTCTTCAAAAACGGGTGCGCCATCTACAAGTGACTCTGTCAGTCCGCTTTTGGCGATCTTATCCTCTGTCCTTCCAGATACCGTTCCCATGTAATTTAACATCTCCCGCTGTGTTTCCGGGAAAATACCAAGGGAAAACGTCTCTGTCTGATCCAGAAAGGTCTTCGTGTAGCGCTGTGGGCGAATCACGATCATCACGACCGACTTTCCCCACATTTCACCTACTGCTCCCCAGCTCGCCGTCATGGCGTTGCTTTTGCCGTCTTTGTTTGCTGCTACCAGCAGCCACTCTTTTCCGATCAGCTCGAAGGGGTTATCCTTGATCTCCTGCGGTTTGATTTCACGAAACATAGTTTTCCTCATTTCTGCGCACGTTTTTGCGCATGTCGAGCTTGTGTCAAGTGCGCGCAGACACAAATCCCGCGATTGAAAAATTTTATTTTTCAATCTTCTTTCTCCCGTCTTTAGTCTACGATTCCGTCATCTTCCGGAATGATCACTGCCAGAATAAAATACAGAATCAGTCCAAGTAAGCCTGCACTTGTAATCAGGCTGATCACTACATATAAAATACGGATCACAGTTGCATCGATCCCGAAGAAATCTCCAAGGCCGCCGCACACGCCGCATACCATTCTGTTCGTTGTGGAACGAAATAATTTTTTATTGTTCATAAGGATGTCCTCTCTTTCTTTGCTTTATCTTAATCCTGTTCGAAGTAAATTTCAATATTTCCCATGGAAGAATCCAATTTCATCTTTCCGGATGCCTTATTGCAGATTACGAAATTTTCCATGGAAACGCCGTCAAATTCTACGTTTCCCAGATCGCTGTCGATCTCATAATCAAAATCGTCTTCGCTCTGTGAAAGGTTCAACACAATGTTTCCAAGCTCAGCATCTGCATCCACCATATCTGTGATGCTCCCCGAAAAACGGAGGACACCTGCTTCTGCATCCGCTTCCAGCTCCGCTGCCTCACTATCCGTCACAGTAATGGCTCCCGCCTCCGCCGACAAAATCAGCTTTTTCGTCTGCAGCCCGGATGCTTCAATGCTTCCAGCTCCTGCCGAAAATTCCATTTCCTCCGCCGAAAAATCCTGCAGTGCCACATACGCCGCCTGTGCATCGATTTCGATCTTTTTCCAGTCCATCGATTCCGGAACCGTCAGGACGATTTCGCCGCCCTTTTGAATCGGTTTATGGTTCTTTTCTTCCAGATACAGACAGTTGTCTTCGATATAACAGTTCATCTTATCCCGATTGCTTCCGCTGAGGATAATTGCGTCGGACTTTCCGGGAACGATTTTTAATGCCAGGGTATTTGCGGAAATTTCCATTTCTTCCGGCAGCTTCCCGTTGAACGAAATTACCTCGCCTGTGCTGGTGCTTCCTACATCTACAGGGCCGTCGGTTCCCCGTGACAAAATCTGAATCGATTCTTTTGTATTTGCCGGGAAATTCAAACCGATAAACGTGTCGCTGCCACCGAAATGAATATAGCGGCTGTTGATCTTGTCAATATTCTTCCATCCACCCATTGAGCTTCCGATCCCGATGAAAAGGAAGCCTGTTGCAATACAGATGATCGAGCCTGCAATCATCCCTTTTTTCCAGTTTTTCATACTGCCCGACCTCCTTTTCTCGTCACAATCCTGTGCAGGCAGTTGCACAACGCCCGGACTCCTGTCGGAACCACCTTACCGATCAGCCATCCCATAAGCAGCGTCACCAAAACGCCGATTCCGATTGCTGCCAAACTGATGCCGATTCCAATCATCGCCGCCGCTGGCCACGCTACGATCTGCGTAAACGCCTGAATCAGCGCCCAGATGCCCGCACCTGTACAAACGATTCCGCAGACCAGCAGTGCAATTCCTGTGATAAACAGGGCAAAGAGAACGGAAATTGCCGCCACAAGCAGCCCAAACCCAATCGGAAGCACCACAGGCGCTACGAAGACGATCAGCAAAATCCACAGCCAGACCGAAGGTAGCCTTCTGCGGGCAGCGCTGGAATCATCCTCTGCATCGCTATCCGTGCTCTGCCAGTCCGCATCAGAACGGTCGCCGCACGCAGGTTGCTTTACCCGCTGCAGCTCTTCCTTCTGCGGCTCCCGGTCGACGTAGCCGTTTTCGGAGAAATAACCGCTGTCACCCAGCTGACCGGTGCGGCTGCTGTCCTGCCAATTTTCGTCCGCCTGGCCGCTGCGCTCGCCCGCGTCGCTGCTATCCTGCCGCAGTCCGTTCCGGATAGAATCCGCGACCTCCTCCGGTGTGCCGAGTTCCTGCAAAATATCGAAATCTCCTGCGTCGCCCGCGTCGTTTAAGTAATCCTCATAATATTGCAGCGCTTCTTCCCGCTCCGCCTGCGGAACATCTAAAAGCTGCGCTTCCAGACGATTTAAAAATTCTGCCCTGTCCATCAATTTTGTCCTCCCTCAAAAAGTGCCGTTATCTTCTCAGAATACCGAATCCATTCCGCTTCATACAGCGAAAGCTGCGCGCCTCCTTGCTCCGTAATCCGATAATACCGCCGGTTCCTGCCTCCGAATTCCATATCGTAGACTTCCAGGCAGCCGTCTTTTTGCAGTCTGCGAAGCACCGGGTACAATGTCGATTCCGACAGATCGATCGCCTGGCGGACCTCCTGCGTAATTTTATAGCCGTATGTCCCTTCCGGCTCCCGGGAAACAACTGCAAGAACAATCGCATCCAGCAGCGCAGAGCCTGTATTAAAAATCATACGTTCCCATCCTTTCCCTAAACCTGTATCTTCTGCAATATTATATATTGTATAATATTGTTTGTGTTATAAACTATAAGATACGTTTTTCATTTTGTCAAGGGCGACAAGGATGATAAAAAAGAATGTGCCAGGGCACATTACAAAGGAGACAGTATATGGACAAGAAAATGCTTTTTATTTATAATCCACACGCTGGAAAAGCTGCGATCCGCAGCAATTTACTGGATATCATTGATATTTTTGCAAAAGC
>OMDA01000817.1_pt1 | contig 14349 bp, 10 predicted proteins | sample 1645141 | NCBI WGS metagenome assembly OMDA01 (sample SAMEA103958151, study PRJEB25191) | human gut metagenome | reverse complement strand
TTTTGTCGTTTTACAAGTAAATTCCCACGAAACCCTATAGGTTGCGGATTTGAGGTTAATATGATTTTTCGGCAAACTTGTACATTTTTGATATTAAGGAAGGAATAGAAACCTATAAACGAAATACTCAGAAACAAAAGAAAGGGCGGAAAAACAACTGTTAACTGTTAACTCTGTTAACCCCAGTTGTTCTTCCGCCTTTGATATTTTCTTCAAGACCATCTATCCCTTATTTTCTTTCCCCAAAAGGAAATCGGAGAGACTCATAATCAGAATGCCTTCTTCATTATAACCCGAACGATACCTATCCCCTACGATTATCAGTTTGCGAAAGCCATCGTTTACATTCAAAAGAGAAGCCTGCTCCTGATCTTCCTTCTCCTTATCAGGCAAGGCATAAGCCGACTGGATATAGAGGCGTTCATCATGACGGTTCACCACGAAATCAATCTCAAGATTCCTACGCTGCAGTTTGCCATTCTCATCCCGACTGAAGCTCTCCACTACACCGACATCCACACCATAGCCTTGTTTGCGAAGCTCGTTATAGATAACATTCTCCATAATATGAGTGTATTCTATCTGTCGGAAATCAAGCACGGCATTTCGAATACCTAAGTCCTCGAAGTAATACTTGGTACCAGCACCTATGTACTTGCGTCCTTTCACATCATAGCGCAAAGCCTCGCTAATGATGAAGGAATCCTGCAGGTATTCCAAATACTTGCTGATAGTATTGCCACTTATCTCTACTCCACCAGCCGACTTAAACGTATTGGAGATTTTCAAGACATTGGTACAAGAACCTATCGTAGATGCAAGGAGACGTACCAGCTCTTTCATTCCCTCTGGATTCTTCAAGCGATTTCGGTCCAATACATCTTTCAGATAAACGGTCTCATAAATCTCTCGAAGATAGTTTTGCTTGGCTTCAGGACTTTCCATCTGCACCACAGCAGGCAATCCACCATAAAGATAATAGCTTTCCAAAGCTTGTTGCATCTCTCCTCCTACAACCTCGTAGTATTCAGAAAAGCTCAATGGATGAATTCGGATTTCCCATCCTCGCCCTCTGAACTCCGTGATTACATCCTTTGACAAGAACCGGGCATTGGAACCAGTTACATACACCTCAGCATTCTCTACATGTAGATAAGAGTTAAGCACATCCTCAAACTCCTTTACCATCTGAACCTCATCAAGAAGAATGTAATACTTCTCCTTGTCTACCATCTGAGCATCAATATACTCTAAGAGTGCATCCGGGTCACGGAGTTTCTTGTTTCTACGGTCTTCAAGATTTACTTGTATGATATGGTCTTCCGCAACACCTCTTTCAAGCAAATGCTTGCAAAAGATGTTGAAAAGAAGAAAAGATTTACCACATCGGCGGATGCCAGTGATAATCTTTATCATCCCATTGCCTTCGGCAGAGATGAGCTTATCTAGATATTCCTTGCGCTCAAAATACATCATTTCACTGAAAATTTTCGTGTCAAGACACATATTTTTGCAGCAAAAGTACACTTTTTACTCGACTTTACCAAGTTTTATCGTAATTTACACGGAATATTTAAGGTATTTAAACAAAGAAAGAGCGAAAAAACAACTGTTAACTGTTAACTCTGTAAACCCCAGTTGCCTTTCCGCTCTTTTATAATAATCTCTAACAAGAAATCTTTTATTCTGCCAGCAGCTTCTCTGCCATAGCCTTACCCAGAGCCTCGCACTGCGCCTTTACCTCTGGAGTAATCGCCTGCTTCATATCTACAGGCTCGCCCACTGGCTCGTAGTGGAGCTTGGTTTCGTTCCACTCCTGAATCTTTGCTACTGCCTTGCTTGCCCAGCAATGAGAACCATACCAACCGAGGAGGTGGTTCTTGACGTCCTTATTGGCAAGCTCGGAGAGGAGAACCTCCATCTCGTGATAAAGACCGGCATTGTAGGTTGGAGCACCCACGATAAGGCCCTTGTAGCGGAAGATGTCGCGCAAGATGTAGCTGTGGTGAGTCTTCGAGATATTATACATTACGATGTTCTTCACGCCAGCCTTGCTTGCTGCACGGGCGATGATTTCTGCCATACGCTCGGTGTTGCCGTACATGGTACCGTAGCAGATAACGAGGCCCGGCTCCGTCTCGTACTTCGACATCTTATCATACATGCCGATCACCTTCTCAATATGCTCGTGCCAAACCGGACCATGGGTTGAGCAGATGTAATCCAGCTCCACGCCAGCCAACTTCTTCAAGGCATTCTGAACAGGGATTCCATACTTACCCACAATGTTTGAGTAGTAGCGAACCATCTCCAGCCAGAAAGTCTCGCAGTTGATTTCCGTATCGATGATTCCGCCGTTCAGCGCACCGAAGCAACCGAACGCATCACCTGAGAAGAGCACCTTGTTCTTTGCATCGAGCGTTACCATGGTCTCTGGCCAGTGAACCATAGGGATGAGAACAAAGCTCAGCTCGTGGTTGCCCAGAGAGAGGGTTTCGCCATTCTTCACCTCTACCACGTCATCTGTTACGCCGTAGAAGCCTTCGAGCATTCCCAGGGTCTTCTTGTTGCCCACAATCTTGATGTTAGGGTAATATTTCTTGATGAGGGCGATGGAGCCGCTGTGGTCAGGTTCCATGTGGTTGATGATAAGATAATCGATTTCGCGGTCGCCAATCACCTCGTGGATATTCTCGAGGAACTGGGTGAAGAAATCAACCTCTACAGTATCTACCAGCGCTACCTTCTCATCGTCAATGATATAAGAGTTGTAGCTCACTCCGTTAGGCAAAGGCCAGAGGCCCTCAAAACGATGCTTGTTGCGGTCGTTTACGCCTACGTAATAAATTTTGTTTGTAATTTCTGTCATATCTTTTATATTTTTATAATTCCTTCTTCTTTTCTTCTCCGAATTCCTTGGAAACATAATTGTAGATGTCCTTGCAGCATTCGGTGGAGAATTCTTGAGCCGAAACAAGGAGACTGTCCCATTGCGCCTCAGATAAGCCGCGGTCGATGTCCTCGCGGGTGATTCCATCCTTAATCAGTCCGAAAACGAAACCGGCATTGAAATTATCGCCGGCTCCGATAGTGCTCACCGGTTTCATCTTCTCCGAAGGATAACTCTTGGCAAAGCCGTTCTCGGCACGAACCTCTACAGGCTCAGCGCCCTGGGTGCAGATAAACTTCTTGCAGTAGAAACTGATTTCGGCATTATAAACCTTATCCGCCTCCGGTTTCTTGTAGAGGATTCCAAAGTCCTCGTGGCTTCCGCGTACGAAATCAGCCATCTCCAGGTTCTCTATCAGATTAGGCGTAATCTTCATGATTTCGTTCTGATGAGAAGCACGGAAGTTGATGTCGTAATAAAGAATGGCACCGTGCTCCTTCGCATACTCCAGGAAGCCGGCAACCTGAGGACGGACCACAGGATTCAGAGCGAAGAACGAACCGAAGAGCACGATGTCGCCAGGATTGATTTCCGGTGTGGCAAACTCCAGCTGGTCGTGAGGATGATCCTTGTAGAAAATGTAGTCAGCATTGTTGTTCTCGTCGAGGAACGCCAGCGAGAGTGGCGACTTCGAATCAGGGAAGATACTCACGTTGTCAGCATTCACCCCATTATCTCTCAAGAACTGAATCACATACTCTCCGATACGGTCGTTGCCCGCCTCGCTGATAAACGAAGCATTCACGCCCGCACGTCCCAACGAGATGACTGCATTGAACGATGAGCCACCCGGTACTGCCTCTATCGGCTTGCCGTTCTTGAAGATGATGTCAAGCACGGTCTCTCCTATTCCTATAACCTTACGCATTGTTTATGTCTCTTTTATATTGTTTTTGGGGGACAAAGATAAGTCTTTTTGGCGATAATGCAAAATAAATGCCCAATATTTTGGATAAATTACATTTTCAAAGTAACTTTGCACCTTGAAATGAAATACAATACTTATACATTAGACAACGGACTCCGCATCATCCATCTGCCATCGGATAGCAAGGTGGTGTATTGCGGCTACCAGATAAACGCCGGCACCCGCAACGAAGAGCCGGGCGAGGAGGGGTTGGCGCATTTCTGCGAGCACGTCACCTTCAAGGGCACCGAGCGACGCAAGGCGTGGCACATTCTCAACTGCCTGGAGAGCGTGGGCGGCGACCTGAATGCCTACACCAACAAGGAGGGCACGGTTTATTACTCTGCCATCCTGAAGGAGCACATCGCAAGAGCAGTGGACCTGCTTTCCGACATCGTCTTCCACTCGGTTTATCCGCAAGCGGAGATAGACAAGGAGGTGGAGGTGATCTGCGATGAGATTGAGAGCTACAATGATTCGCCAGCCGAACTGATATATGATGAATTCGAGAATATCCTCTTCAAGGGTTCGCCGCTGGGGCATAATATCCTGGGCACTGCCGAGCAGGTTCGCTCCTTCAAGACGGAGGATGCGCTCCGCTTCACAAGGAAGCTTTATCGGCCGGATAATGCGATATTCTTCGCATACGGGGATATCGATTTCAAGAAGCTGGTGAAGCTTATCAGGAAGGCTTTGGGAGAGTGCCCAAAAGGCCGAGAGCTTGCTTGCTCGGCGGATTGCAAATCCGCCGAAACGCCTACGGAAGAATGGATTGCAGAAGAAACGCCTACAGGCGAAACACCTACGGAAGAAATGGAAGCAGGCGATGCAAATCATAAAGTTCAAAGCTCAAAGTTCAATGTTCAAAGTAAAGTCGCGGGAAAGACGATTGTAATGCAGAAGAATACGCATCAGGCTCATGTGATGATAGGAACCCGCGCTTACGATGTGAACGACGACCGCCGAATGCCGCTCTATCTGCTCAATAATATGCTGGGCGGACCGGGTATGAACGCCAAGCTGAACCTCGCCCTCAGAGAGCACAACGGACTGGTTTACACCGTAGAAAGCACGATGGTGGCTTATGGCGACACGGGCACCTGGAGCATCTATTTCGGATGCGATGAACACGATGTGAAGCGCTGCCTCAGACTGGTCCGCAAGGAGCTGGATAAGTTCATGCAGAAGCCATTGAGCGATGCGCAGCTCAAGGCTGCCAAGAAGCAGATCAAGGGGCAGATAGGAGTGGCCTGCGACAACCGTGAGAACTTCGCCCTCGACTTCGGCAAGAGCTTCCTGCACTATGGCTGGGAGAAGAACGTTGACCGCCTCTATGAGCAGGTGGATGCGATTACCGCCGCCCAGATTCAAGCCGTGGCTCAGGAGCTGTTTGATAAAGACAGGCTCACCACCTTGATTTTCAAGTAGTTCTTAACAGGAAGCCAAAAAGCAGAAGCCATTGCCCACACGCCCTGATCAAGGACATCGCCAACCGACGTGGCTTGACCTACATCGACCTCTTCTCTGAGTTCGTAATCCCTGGCACCCAGGACATGAACCCGGATTATACCAACGATGGCTTGCATCTGCTCGGAAAAGGCTACCAGAACTGGGTTAGAATCCTGAAGCCTTATCTTAAAAAATAGAGAAAACAAAGAAAATCGGGCTGTTAACTGTTAACCTGTTAACCAACCCGATTTCCTTTTATATATATGTATGTCTGTCTGATATTCAATGTTAAACGAAAAAAGGAGCATCATCCGCTCCTCAATCCCAGGAAAGCCCTGTTGACTCTCCCTCTGCATCTCGGAAGCCCATATTGGCTTCCTACTTTGCTTCAATTACTGTTTTCTGAACTTTTAAAGTTCCTTACCTCGTTGGCTTATTACTTAAGCGAGCTTGTTGCTTGCTGCACCAACTGTTGCAGCAAATGCTACTACTGCTGCGAATGCAATTCCTAATACTAACATAACTTTTCCCTTTCTTAACTTTAAATCAAACTTATCCTTTTTATTAACAATCTTTTATTGTTATCCCTTTTTCAATCTTTACCTAGATTCTAATACCTTCGTATCCTGATGTAATCAATCTTTCTTCCTTATAATCAATACCTTTCGTATCCTGATATTATCAATCTTTTATCCTTTTTTCTTATTTCCGATGCAAAGGTACGAACTTTTGTGTTCGCACACAAACATTTCAGGAGAAAAGTTTCAGAACACCCCGATTTCTTGATTAAGGTCAAGAACCTTTACATTCCCATTACGAAATCAGGCACGGATTACACGGATTACACGGATTTAAGCCTCTCATGTCAATTAAAACACATTCATAATCTCATAGAACATCCATGTAATCCGCATAACTTTTGCCCTTTGCCTTCGGCCGGTGACCGTTGGTTCAGGGCGAACTGATAAAAGCGAAGGAGAGCCTTTCGCTAGGCATCAAGCAAAAAATACGTCCGATAGGCGTCCCGCCGGATTTGAAATCCGGCGTTAAAAAAGGTCATTACCTATTGAAGATCTGCGGATTTGAAATCCGCAGCAAGCAAGATTGCTTTTCCTATTGGTGTTGGGGGATTGCAAATCCCCCGATTTTAATAGGTCGAATCTTTTTGACGGCGGATTGCAAATCCGCCGGGACACCTGACGGGAGTCAATCAAAACGCATTCATAATCTCATAGAACATCCGTGTAATCCGCATAATCCGTGCCTAACCTATTCTACGCAGCCATTCCCGGCGTTCCGTAGTGCCCGTACTTGCCGATGAACTTGGCGGTCTTGGAGAAGGTACCGTCTTCGTTCTTCACGATGAAGCCACGCTTCTTCCAGGTGCACAGGAGAACGGCAAGCTTGGTCTTGGTGCCATGAACCATGCAGACTTCCTGAATCTCTGCCTTATCGAAAGTATCATGAACGAAGAGCAGAAGATTGCTCACACCGGATGCATGATAGATAGAACGGTTGTCTGCATCTATCGCCTCCTGCATCTGATTGCCGAAGAAACGCATCTTGCACCACAGATCATACTTCACGCTCCATACGATGAAATCCTCTATCGCCTTCTCCCACTTCTCGCCATTCGCCAGATAAAGCACCATCGCCCTGCGGAAACCATTCGCCAAACCACGCTTGGCAAACTCGGCGTAAGGCTTGTTGTAAGCTAGCTGAGCCAGCTCCATGAGCTCACAGCCCAGGCGCTCGATAAGCTGGCGAGCTTTCCTGCACTCCTTGAAACCGCTGGCGGCATTCAGCTGATGGATGTAAGGAGCCAGCTGCGACTTGAACTGCGCATCATATTCCCCCACAACCGGACAAGGAGCAAACTCTGAACGGAAGATGGTGGCAAGTGACAGGCGGCTCACGGCTCCATCAGCCACCTCACGAACCGAGAAGAACTTCTGGGTAACGGCGATGGTACTGGAAGCATTCCAGTTGAAACGGGTCTTCACGCGGGCAGTAACGCTCTTGGTGCCCACACGCTCCTGACCGTCCTCTGAATTGTCCCAGCAGAGACGAATCAGCTGGCTAGGGTCGTTGAACTTCCTGAGCATGTCCACCTCGTCCATCTTGCAGTAGAGATAGGCATCGCCAGCCTTCTGCGCATCGTCCAGACGCTGGATGTAGGCAGCACGGGTAAGGTCGGGCGAAACGATGCGGATGCAGATGTCTTCCGGGCGCACCGGCTTCTTCTTGTTGTCGCCCATGGTGTTCACCTCGTCCTTCCATTCCTGCTCCTTCTGACGGTTCACCTTATCCATCTGCACCAGGTCTTCGATGATGCTGTTGATAGGTCCGTTTACCGCCGATTTGCCTGACGACATCGGCGCTACGAGCAGATTCATCATAGCCGCCTCATGCACCTGATTGTCGATGTAGCGGAAGTTGACGCCCTTGAGATGAGCAGCCAGCGGAGGGAAGACCGCCATCGCCACAGGTGCCTTGAAATCATCCTCTACCTTGCTGGTGAGCAGCTTGATGAGCTTAGGCAGCTTGGCAGGCATCTGGGGCGGAACTTCGGCGTAGATTCCTGCCTTCTCGGTGGCTTGCTTGGCAAGATGATTCTTGCGGGCAAGCTCCACCGCCTGCTTCACGAGCTGGGGCATTTCCGAGGACTGAGCCACCTTGCAGGCGCTCTCTACAGAGGCGAACGCCTTCTCCTCGTCTTCGCCGAAGATTTCGATTACCTGCTTTATCCAAGCCGCCTCGCTATTGCAGATGTATCTGAGCAGGCAGGCTTCACGATAGATGAAGTTGTTGCGGTTGCCATGGGCAGGAGCGCCGCCCATCAGATCCACCAGCGCCTTTGTAATCTCCTCATAAGGAACGCCATCGTAGGTCTGCTCATACTGCACGGTATTGGCAGCTCTTCTCGCCTTCTCCTCCTCGCTCTCGACAGGCTGGAAATCTACGGTTGGAGCGGAATCAATATCCATCGGACGGCCGTCGATATCCAGTCCTCTCTTTCTGTAAGCCTCACGATATTCAGCCACAGCTTCCTTATCCAGGTGCTTGTACCAGTCGTCGGCAGTATAGATCTGGCTGGCAGCATCAGTGATGAAGATGATGCGCTCAGGCGTAACGCAGCTAGGGTCTTCGGTGGCATGGATGAGCTTGCAGAAGGCGCTCTGAGCCTCAGCGATGGTCATCCCTACAGGGATGCGGATGTCGATGTGAGCCTTGTTGCGTGCCGAGCGTTCCACGTGAAGCACTTTCCCCTTCCAAAGCTCGATTTCATCGGCGGTGAACATCTGCTCACGGGCGACTTTCTCCTGGGACTCATCAAACATTCCGTTCAGGAGCAGGGCTCTCTTCACGGCTCCTTCTACCTCCTCCGGATTATCGATGTCTACGGTAGTCTGGAAGGTGAAGGCCTCCGGGTCGATGGACTTCTGGGCACGGTGGTCGTCCAGGAAGTGGAAGTAGTGAGGCGAACGGAAAGGCAGCTGCTTCTTGAGTGCAGTAATCTGCTTGTCGAGCTGCTTGTAGACCTCAGTCTGCTTCTGCTCCTCGCCCATCAGATTCTGCTTGGCGGTAAGGTCGCGAATCTGCCCCACGAGGGTGCTGAGCCAGGACTGCTTGGTGAGCTCGGTGTAGTAATCGAGGAGATAAGTAGCAATCTGCCCCATGTTTGCATTGCGATTAGGGTTCATTGCAATGAGACGGCTGCTCATCTGCTTGCATTCATCAAAAGAAAGATTGTTGTTTACCATTTGAATATTATTTAGATTATACAATGACTGGATTATTGAAAACCAGCCACTTCTCTTCCGAAAAGCGATGCAAAGATAAACAAAAAAAAAGCCGTTTACAAGTTTTTTCTGAAATAAAAAAGCAGGGGTATAAGGAGGGTATAAAACAAGGTATAAAGAATCATCAAAGGGTATAAGAGGGGTATAAGCGAGGTATTAATATACCCCGCTAGCTACCATCTCCCGCCGTCATCTCGTCATCATTCTTGGTGTCCGGGGCTGGCACTTCCTTATCCACCAGTTTCGGCAAGATTTCCTTCAAATCCACATTCTCCAAATAGGATGTTTCGCCCAAAATCTTCTTGAAAGCATTCACAATATCGCAATAATGATTGAATCTTTCTATGCTTACCGAGCCCAACTTATCTGAATCAAGTTTCCACCATTCCAGAGCCGCATATTCGAATGGTGTAGATTTCACCTGCGCAAGATCCTTCCATTTGCAGAGCGGAGCACGCTCCGTATTCTCCGGAGGTAGTTTTTCATACAGGTGGGCCAGATGTTTGCAGAAGGCTGTAGGAGTTCCCATATTGAATAGCCCCCACCCGTTTAAGAGGCGGAACACAGGGAACCAGTCGGATTGACTTTTCAGCAGCACTTCAGAACAGCCTTTTTTCTTATAAACCGCTATCTTCGGAATTACCAAATCAACCAGTTCTATGAATTTCTCTTTCTTCACTTCGTTCGAAGGCTTGGCACCCACCGCCTTCATCGCCTTCATCGCTATCAACGAGTCCTCATTGTTATGCTTGCCCCACTGCTTCACATCGCTCACCCTGCCGTTTATAATCATCAGGACGATGCCGGAAAGCAGCTGGAGCATCTTCTTGCGGGGCACACGCTTATAGAACACCTGGCGGAGGAAATCTACCGGGTCGGCCTTGAACGTGGGATAGAGCGAATAGGGAAAGGCGTGCAGCTGCTGTTCTATGGCGTCCAGCTGGTCCTTATAGTCGTAGGCGCCCGTCTGCTTCTTCTTGATGGCGATAGGCGCTTCTACGAAGAAAGACTGGGCTGCACGCTCACGGTAAGCGGAACTGGTAATGAATCCCATCTCCGTATACAGTTGCTCGCCCATGCGATGGATTTCCTCATCGTCTATGAGGTCGAGGTTGTTGAGAATGCGGTTTCTCGTCTGCGTCATCTCGCGCGAATAATCGCTTCGCTGTATTTCCATGAAGCTGCTGAGCCGCTCCCTAGCCTCTTCCAGGTTGTCGCGTAGCTCTGCCTCCAGCGCCGCCCGGGAATCGGCATCAAGAGGGTTCTTATCGGCTTCAGCGGAATCTGAATCATGAGAAGAATCTGAATCATGAGAGGAATCTGAATCATGAGAGGAATCTGAATCACGAGAGGAATCTGAATCCCGTGAGAGTTGCTCCTGAATGCTGATGATGTCGTTGATGACGCCTTCCAGCATCATGGTGCAATCGCTGAATCGGGTCAGCTTGTCGATGGGCAGAATGGGGCCGGAATAGTGCCAGTCGTCATAGATTCTGTCATCATAGATTTCCCTGCGTGCCTGCTCTATCTCCTGCTCAGATACATCTACCCGCGCCTCCACTATCAGCTGGAGTCCCGACTTCTCATCGGCTCCCTCCTTGCTGTTGCTTCCCAGGCATCGGGTGCGCAGGTTCCTGCCCTTCCGGGCGATGATGAGGGCTCTTACGTCCTCGCCCTCCAAGGCTGAGACATAGCCGATGAAAAGCTGCTTGTCGTAAGCTTTCACAGCCAGCATATCAAAGGGATTGGCGTCATCGGGCACAAGGCAGATGGTTCTGCCCTCTGCCTCCCTGGCGTATTCTACCTCACGACCTTTCACGTCGTTGTGGGTAAGACCTACTATATGGAATTTCAGTTTCTTCATTGTCGTTTTTATGTTTGATACTGTTTGTTGTCAGCCGCAAAAGTACGGTTTTTTGATGACACCACCAAGCATACTTGTTTAAATTTCCTAAAAGGGCATCTGGGAGCAGCAGGGGGTTAACAGGGTTAACAGTTAACAGCTGTTTTTTCCTACCTCCCCCATGCGTACCTTATTATATTAAATATATATATATATACTTATTTTTATATGTGTGGGAGGGGGAGTATGCATTTTTGGGGTGTTAACTGTTAACCTGTTAACTCTGCCCGGTTGATGAGGGGGAGAATGGGGCAACGGGAGATGAGGGCTAAATGGGCTTATATGAAGGCTTTAACGGGTCATAAATGATGACCAGGGCCGGTCATCATTTATCGTTAGAATAAGGACAAGAGAAGACAGAATACTACGATTTCACATCGGCCAACCCATGACTTCCCTGGCAGAAAACCATGAGTTGCGGGGCAGAAAACTATGGATTAGTTTTTTTAACGTTACATTTTCTATATATTTTTCATGCATGTTCTATGGGATTCCGTTTTTTTTAATACCTTTGCTGCCAAATTATTAACAATAAATTTTTAAACGTATGAATTCAAAATCAGCAGCAAAATTGGCTGCATGCGCCTCACTAGCGCTATTTTTGAGTGGAATTCCTTCACAGAAGGCCTGCGCGCAAGAGCAGGAGAAGAAGGTTGTGGTAGAAGATGCAGACAACGAGAAGCGCTATCTGCCAGCCAACAGCATCAGCGTAAGCAGCGGATATTCATGGCTCAGCAACGAAATTCTTACGGCCAACGGCGATAAACTGGGCAGAACGCCTACCGGCTTCGACGTGACCATGGAATACGCCCATCTGTGGAAACTGAAGAACACCCGCCGTCCTTTTTATATCGGCTTCTCCATTAATGGCATGGGCAGCAGAACCAAGGTGAAAATCCCTAGAAACGGCGGCAATGACGTCAACGATGTAATCATGAACTATTTCGTCGGTGCGGGTTACAAAATGGCCTACAAGACCAACAAGCGCTTCATCTGGAATCTGCTGCTGAGCCTTGGCTACGCCTGCACAGACGACGATTTCGCCACCGTAGATGGCTTTGGCGTCTATGCGGGAATGGGATGCGAATACATGCTCAGCAAGCACTGGTCGGCTGGCGTGAATCTTGGCGGCATGTCCTCCACTTACAAGCAGCCGGCAGGATGGGACAGCAAATATAGATTCGGCATCAATCACAATGGCTTGCGCGCAAAGCTTGCCTACTACTTCTAATTACAGAACCAGGCTCATTGAATTATAAGAAAGCAGCGAGGCGATACTCTACCTTGATTATTTATAGGTAGAATATCGCCTCGTTGCCTTCATTGAAGAGGAGGTCCAGGATGCTCATATTCGGCTGGAAACCGTGCTTCTGCCCGTAGACCTGATAATAGCGCTTGGGAACGAATTCTGCGTCAGGAAGCGGCTTCTTTGGGCGAATAGCATCGCGGAAATCAACTATACTTTGAACTTCTTTACTTTGAACTTTGAGATTTGAACTTTGAACTTTATGATCAGCAATGCTATCAAATTGGCTTTCCCCTTGGCCGCCGAACGTTGTTTCTTCACTCTTCACTCTTCGTTCTTCACTTTCTTCGCTCTTCACTCGTCGTTCTTCACTTAAAATATACTCCTCCGTAATTGAAATCTTGGGACGGATGTCGAGGAGCTCTATCATCTTCTCGGTAGTCTCCATGTTGAAATCGAAGAGGAACTCGTATTTCTTCTCGTAGAAGGGGCGGATGTCGTCCTGATAATACTCGAAGAAAGGGCTCTCGCCATAGGCGGAGAGAAGCGCATTCCAGTGGACGTGGCGCCAGTTGGCGTGGTCGGAGATGCGGATGTCCTTCATCGACAGGGAGATGTCGTGATTGGTGGGGATGGTGAGCGAGAGGGGGCCGTTGGTGGTAGGGATGAGCATGCGGTTACGATAGGTTTGCTTGATAAAGCTCTCGTGGCGCTCTATCAGGCATTCATCGTAGCGGTTCAGCTTCTGATACCACTGGATGGGACCGAAATATGTGGAGGAAAGAAGGGCTTTCAATTTACTTTGAACTTTGAGATTTGAACTTTATGATTACTCTTTACGTTTAGAACAGCTTGTAAGCCTTGCCTATCATCTGATGCTTATGCACCACCTGCTGCCCGGTTGGGGTCTTCAGGAGATAGAAGCGGCAATCCTTGCAGCCACAGCGCTTACAGCACACCGTAGGAATGATATACTTCACCATATCGATGCAAATCGTATCGCCCGGCAGCTTCTCTATCCTACCGATGAAATAAGCCTCTGAGACGAATTTCCGGGGGTTAGGCTGAACTTGATTTCCAGTCTGTCTCTGACCTTTGACCTTGGTTTGATTCTTAGCCGGAGCAAACACGGAATCGGTGAAGACAACTACATCGCCGCGATTGAAAAAATCGCAGTCAATCCTATCCACTATCACCCGAGTGCCTGCTTTCAGCTGCGGAGGAAGACCTCCGGCGGGCACCGTGAAGACAGTGAAAGCAAAGGTTCGCACCGCCCATACCAGGAGCAACGACAAACCTAAAGCTATTAGGAATTTAACTGCGATTTTCAAATCTATCTTTCTTACTTGATGTTATCTACGAAGTTGAACAGGCGGTTCCAGCGGATGCCTGAGAAGCCTGGATGATCAGGACTGTGGCTCCACCAGATGAAGATAGGCTTGCCCACGATGTGGTCCTCAGGAACGAAGCCCCAGTAGCGGCTGTCGGCTGAGTTGTGGCGGTTATCGCCCATCATCCAGTAATAGTCGAGCTTGAAGGTGTAGCTCTTCGCCAACTTGCCGTTGATGAAGATGTTGCCCTGGCTGTCTACCTTCAGGTCGTTGCCCTCGTAAACCTTGATGCAACGCTCGTAAACAGGCAGGTTCTTCAGCGTCAGGGCGATGCTCTTGCCCTTCTTCGGAATCCATACAGGACCGTAATTATCGCATGTCCAGCCGGTGTAGGCGTTGAGCGGATACAGGTCGCCGTATCTTGCATCGGTGTTGATGGAGATGCTCTCCACGAGGTTCTTGTCCGCCTTCAGGGCGAGATAAGCCTTCTTGGTGAGTGGAATCACGCCGCTCTGATTATACATCAGCAGGTCTTCGTTGGTGATTCCCAGCTCATCGGCAAGGTCGATAGGGAACTCGCCCTTGAGCTTCATCTTGTAGGTATATTGCACATTATCAGGCTCCTTGTTTGCCTTGCCGTCAAGATAAACGATGCGGTTCTTGATCTGCAGGGTCTGTCCCGGCAAACCAACGCAGCGCTTCACGTAGTTCTCGCGGCGGTCGGTAGGACGGCTGATGATGTCGCCATATTCGCCCGGCA
>OMDA01000793.1_pt1 | contig 14720 bp, 9 predicted proteins | sample 1645141 | NCBI WGS metagenome assembly OMDA01 (sample SAMEA103958151, study PRJEB25191) | human gut metagenome | reverse complement strand
AAGGCATCGAGCCTTGACTAACAAATGCCGACGCGGGGACGCGTCGCCCCCAGGTTAGTTTGCGTTCGTGGCGCATAACTGTTTTACAATTTATCTGCCTAATTGCAGTTTATTATTTTAATGTACATTTCTGTAGCCTCACGTATTTCGTTGAGGGTGATGAACTCTTCGGCAGTGTGAGAGCGGGCAGAGTCACCTGGACCCATTTTGAATGAGGGGAAGCGCATGAGGGCTTGATCACTTAGCGTGGGCGAACCGAAGGGAGTTCGACCTTCGGCAATGGCGGCTTGTACAATGGGGTGATTGATGTCGATGTGTGAGGAGTGCAAGCGTGTAGAACGAGGCATGATGTCGCAGTCGGGTAGGTGTTGACGGATAATGCTTAAAAGCTCTTCGTTGGTGTAACATTCGTTGGCGCGCACGTCGACTACAAACTGACACGTGTCGGGCACAACATTGTGCTGTGTGCCAGCATTCACCATGGTAACGGACATCTTGACTGGACCTAATAAGTCTGTCTGTTGCTCGAACTGATAGGTGCGGAACCATTCGATGCAAGGTAGGGCTTTATAAATGGCATTCACTCCTTCGTTACGTGCAGCGTGGCCCGAACGGCCGTGCGTAGTGCAGTCGAGTACCATAAGTCCCTTCTCGGCTACGGCAGGTTGCATGCCAGTCGGTTCGCCCACGATAGCTACATCGATGGGAGGCAATAAGGGAAGTACAGACTCTATGCCGTTCTTGCCCGATACTTCCTCTTCGGCTGAGGCCAGAAAGATGAGGTGATAAGGGAGCGTAGCGTCGTCCTTTAAGGCCAAAAACACTTGCATTAGCGTTACCAATCCGCCGCCACAGTCATTGCTGCCGAGTCCATAAAGGCGGTCGTTCTCAATGGTAGGCGTGAAAGGGTCGTGCACCCATGAAGCAGCTGGCTTTACCGTGTCGATGTGTGCGTTGAGCAGTAGGGTAGGGTGGTTGCCTTTTGGCACTGGTTGTTCGCACCATACGTTGTTGTGGTGGCGCTTGGGGTTTGCGCCTTGTGCTGTAAGGTAGTTGAATATAAAGTCGGCTGCGGCCTCCTCATCACGACTAATAGAGGGAATACGTATCAACGCTTTCAAAACGTCAATAGCATTGTGCGTTAGCGTTTCAGTCGATATCATAAGCGAGAAGATTAACGGAAAAGATTAACGGAAAAATAATGAAGAGATGAACGGACGATGAATGAGACGTTAATGCTTAAAACCATGTCTCGTCAGCGTTTTCAAAAAAACGCGAACGTTCGCGTTGGCGAACATTCGCGTTGATGCGTTTAGCGGAGTTGGCGTTTATTTCAGTTTCTCTTCCAACTTTTGCAACATATCCACCGTCATGCGGTCGAGGTCGTATTCAGGTTTCCAATCCCACTCTTGGCGAGCGCAGATGTCGTCGAGGCTGTTAGGCCAAGAGTCAGCGTTGGCTTGCTTCAAGGGATCAACCTTATATTCCATTTCGAAGTTAGGCTTGTACTTGCGAATGGCAGCGAGTACGCCTTCGGGGTCGAAGCTCATGGCAGCGATGTTGAAGGCGTTGCGGTGGATAAGGCGAGAAGGGTCAGCCTCCATCAATTCTACGGCAGCGCGAAGAGCATCAGGCATGTACATCATGTCCATGTAAGTGCCCTTAGCAATTGGACAAATGAACTTTTCACCACGAACGGCAGAGTAGTAAATGTCGCAAGCGTAGTCGGTAGTGCCACCGCCAGGGAGTGTAACGTATGAGATCAAGCCTGGGAAACGTACGGCACGAGTGTCGACACCATACTTGCGGTAGTAGTAGTCAGAGAGTAATTCGGTAGTAACCTTTGATACGCCATAGATAGTACGTGGACGTTGAATCGTGTCTTGAGGTACATTGTCGGGAGGCGTCTCAGGACCAAACGAACCGATAGAGCTGGGGGTGAATACAGAGCATCCGTGTTCACGAGCTACTTCGAGCACGTTCCAAAGTCCGTCAATACCAATCTTCCATGCCAGCTGCGGACGGCCTTCAGCCACTACGCTCAACAAGGCGGCAAGGTTGTAGATAGCGTCAACCTTATGCTTCAATACCACTTCAGCGATTTGTTCACCGTTGGTAACATCGCAAATCTCGGCGGGACCACTCTCAGCCAATGCTCCTTGAGGGGCAGCGCTGGGAATGTAACCACAAACTACGTGATCGTTGCCGTAAATGCCGCGCAACTTCATGGTAAGCTCAGAACCAATCTGTCCTGTAGCACCAATCACCAAAATATTCTTCATCGTGTGTATGAAAAGAGGTTTGTACGTGCTTTCTTTTAGTTGACGAGTTAACAAGTTAATGAGTTAACAAGTTAACGAGTTGACGAGTTAACAAGTTAATGAGTTAACAAGTTGACGAGTTAACAAGTTGACGAGTTAACGGGGTGACGAGTTAACAAGCAAGTTAGTCCTTATATATATAGTATATAAAGGGCGCAAAGAAGTTGGCACGTATTTGTTAGATGTGTCGTTTGATACATTTATTGACAGGCTACGAAAGTTGTTGTTTAGCGCAGTCGTCAAAATGCGTTGCAAAGGTGCAATCTTTTTTTGATATTTATAACTTGTACACTGTTATTTTTAAAAAAAAATCTGTTCCTTTGCATTGTCCTAATTTTTAGACAAGTAACCTTATTATAAATCATACACACAATGTACGGTAAATTTCAAGAACATCTTCAGCAAGAGCTGAATAATATTAAAGAAGCAGGCCTCTATAAGGAGGAACGTTTGATTGAAGGCCCTCAGCAGGCTGCTATTCAAGTAAAGGGCAAAGAAGTGTTGAACTTCTGCGCCAACAACTACTTGGGCCTTTCAAACAATCCTCGCTTGATTCAAGCTGCAAAGGACATGATGGACCGTCGCGGCTATGGTATGTCAAGCGTTCGCTTTATCTGCGGTACGCAAGATGTACACAAAGAATTGGAGCAGGCCATTTCTAAATTCTTCAAGACTGAGGATACTATTTTATATGCTGCTTGCTTCGATGCGAATGGTGGTGTATTTGAGCCCCTTTTGACTGCTGACGATGCAATCATTTCTGATGCTTTGAATCACGCTTCAATCATTGACGGTGTACGTCTCTGCAAGGCAAAGCGTTATCGTTATGCGAATGCTGATATGGAGGACCTCGAACGTCAACTTCAGGCAGCCCAAGAGCAACGCTTCCGCATCATCGTAACTGACGGTGTATTCTCAATGGACGGCAACGTAGCTCCGATTGACAAGATTTGCGACTTAGCTGAGAAGTACGATGCCCTTGTTATGGTAGACGAAAGCCACTCAGCAGGTGTTGTAGGTCCTACGGGTCGTGGTGTGAGTGAGTTCTTCAATACTTATGGTCGTGTCGATATCTACACTGGCACACTTGGTAAGGCCTTTGGTGGCGCTATGGGTGGTTTCACTACAGGTCGTAAGGAGATTATCGACATGTTGCGTCAGCGCTCACGTCCTTACCTCTTCTCTAACTCAGTAGCTCCTGCTATTGTAGGTGCCGCGCTCGAAACGTTTAAGATACTCGACGAGAGCAATGCTATTCACGACAAGTTGGTTGAGAACGTTAACTACTTCCGCGACAAGATGATGGCTGCAGGTTTCGACATCAAACCTACTCAGAGTGCCATTTGCGCTGTCATGCTCTACGACGCTAAGTTGTCACAAGTCTACGCTGCCAAGTTGCAAGAAGAAGGCATTTACGTAACAGGCTTCTATTATCCCGTAGTGCCGAAGGATCAAGCTCGTATTCGTGTACAGATCTCAGCTGGTCACGAGCGTGAACACCTCGACAAGTGTATTGCAGCCTTCATTAAGGTAGGTAAGGAATTAGGCGTGTTGAAGTAATTTTCTAATTCTCAACACACATATGGGTGGTTCTAATAATTCTGAAATAGGGATTTGTGCGCTCTCGAAAGTGTATTTTTGAAAGTTTGTGAGGGAGCATAGCGGGCTATGTGACCGAACAAACTTTCAAAAAGACACTTTCGAGAGCGTACAAATCACATTTCAGAATAGCAGAACTCTAAAAACAGAATTTTTAGAACCACCCATATATATATAATGCGTGCTTTATTGTTCTGTATGAGCAATAAGGCACGCTTTTTTTGGGGAATTAGAGACGTTAAACTGCGATTAGAAAGTCTCTTCCCTCCCCCTCACACACACTAATCTCTCTCTTTGTTGTTACTTTTTTCTTGAAAAGTGGTAAATATCGTCCATATTTAATGTTTATTAACCTTACAGGGGGGGGTAATTAAAGGAATTTATTAAATTTGCAAACGAATTAAGGCTGAAAGGCCACTTGACGATTAAATTTTGAGGTGTAAAGCGAATGGTTACATACATACGCATTCAACTAAATTTAAACGCAACACACAATATACGCGTATTGCATATCATCACGCAACACCTCAAGCGGATCAAAACATTTTGTAAATCTTTTGCTCTACGCCATGTATAGGTAGACGTACCTTGGGCGTAAGCTTACTTCTACTTTACGTTTTCTTTTACTCAAACCGTTGGGAAGTCAAGACACCGATATTAAGAAAGTACTTCCTATACATGTTTGATTTTTTCATCTTGAATTTATTGCTCAATTAAACGAGTTTAGACGCGTTGTAAGAATTTGAAGCGTGCGCTTTGAGTTCAGTCCCCATTGTCCCCTTTTCGAAAGTCGTTGACGGGGGGAGGCGTAACTCGTATAATTGTATATGTATTGAACCAATCAAGCGCATACATGAAACTCTTTTTTACCATTGCGCTCAGTCTCATTAGTTCTTTGCTACTACTCACGGCGTGCGTATATGACGACCTGCCTGCATGTCCAGCCTTGACGCTCCACGTAGGCATAAAAGACTATAACTACTCCAATGCTGCCGTATTCGCTACCGAGTCGTTGCGACCAACCAATGGTCCTCTGTCAACGTATGTTAGCACCCTCTCGTGGTGCGTGACCAATGCCGAAACGGGACAGGTCGTGGCCGAGCGAGCTGCTTATCTTGCTCCCACCGACCGCCAACGCGACGACATTGCCTTGCCCGACACATTGCCCTTTGGTCGTTATGTGGTGAGTGTGTGGGGGGGTATGCCCAAAGGATTAGAATTTCCTGAACTGACCAATCTTGACGACCCTGCGGAAGATCCCTACTTGGTACACGATACTTTGACCTACGATGCACGACATGCCGACCACACTTTGCTCTTGCAACGTATAAAAAGCAAACTCGACATCAGAATAGAAGGACTTCCTGAAGCATGGGAAGCCTCGTCGTCGCAGAAGAAGGAAACGGGACTCTATGAAGATTGTGACGAGGATTTTGCATACGAAGGCGAGATGCAAACTGGCAACCGTAGCCATTTCTCGTCACACACGGGCGTAACCACTTATACTGTATTGCCTCCCAGTGTGGGGAAGGACAAGACAACGGTCACGATACGCATTTATGACAAACAAGGCAATGAAATTCCGCAACTCACACCGCGTCCTGTCATTACCACACTCTATCGTAACACAATTACCGCCTTGCGTTACGTCTACGTTGTCGAAAAACAAGATTACGACATCTACGTGCGCATCAATGATGATTGGGAGGTGATTAATAATATGGTGATTGAGTAGCACTCTATAATAGGGGTGTGTAAAACGGGGTTATAAGGTTAGTTGAGTTGATGATTAACAGGGTATAACTTTATAATCTCATAACCTCAAAACAGGAAACCGAATTATTAGAAACAAACTAACATAAATATAACCTTGGGCAAACCTGAAGAGCAATGACCTTGGCTCAAAAAAAGTGCTTGTGTAATTCCTAACTGTCGGGGTTACTCCTCAAGCTTACCCTTTAATACACACAACATTATGAAAAAGTATTTCATGAGTGTGGCTGCCCTGGCAGGTATGATGTCATTGGCAGCTTGTAGCAGTGACGACATTGTATCTCCTGCCGACAACGACGTACAGACGATTAAGATTGCTGTAGCCAGCACAGGTGACAAGTCAACGCGTAGTCGTGACCTGAATAGCGAAGAGCCTGGTCAGAACATTGAAAACGTAGCCGTAGTTATTCGCAATAAGAAAACGAACGAAGTGGTTTATCACAAGGTCATTGCCAATTGGAACACAGACGAAGTGTCAAGCATTTATACGGACAATGGTCACGGCCGTGAGTGTACGTTGAAACTTGAAGGTGCTGATCGTTTGAATGCAGGTGAATACACTATCACTGCCGTAGGTTACACCGCAGCAGACTTCAAGAACAACACCATTGAGAGTGCAACGGGTGTAGTAGCTGGCAACTTTACCGCCGAAGTGGCTGACGGCAAGGCAGCTCAAGAGGCATTTGCAGGTGAATCAAGCATTAATTTGCTTGCAGACCACGCAGCTATTAACACAAGCGTAACGCTTCACCGTCAAGTAGCAGGTTACTATGGTTACTTCACTTCTATTCCAGTTAAGGTAGATAACAAGGAAGTTACCAATGTACGTTTGGTAGCACGTAGCAAGAACATGAAGTTGACTTATGGCAACTTCAACTCAAACTTTACTACGACGAACGACAAAATCATGTACGTAGTCAATGGTTCAGAGCCCGCAACTATTAAGGACGCAAAGTTCAAAGGTAGTGCAGACAACGATGCCTATACCGTTTACAATATCAGGGTAGCCGATTGGTTTACTAAAGGCGATACGAACAAGGATGGTATCCTTGATGAGAAGGATGATTGGACCAATGCATTGGCCGCTAAGGGCTACTTGACTTATCAACAAGGTACTATCTTCGCTGGTGGTTTCGCCGTACCTTTCGCCGCTGCTGATGCTGCTACCCTCGAGTTGCAGTTGCTCGATGTAAATGGCGAAATTCTTAAGTCATGGACGGTAGAAATGGCTACAGCCCAACCTGCTGGTCAAGACGTAGATGGAGTAGCATTAACCGTACCCGAAACAACACAAAACTTCAGCTTCTTCCGTAACCATATGTACACCCTCGGTAAGAAGATGGACAATACGAACACTCCAGGTACTACTCCTGACCAACCCGAGCCACTTGATAAGTCACAAAGCATGATCCTCCGTGTGAACGATAACTGGGAGGTAATCAATCGTATGACGATTGGTGACTAATCGCGAACTCTTTTAACTTGGGGAGAAATGACATTATACTTGTTCAGTTATTATTATTGAGTTCATAATCCCCAAGTGCAATATAAAAGGCTGTGCCGTGCACAAACACTCACTTTTGTGGCACAGCACAGCCTCTTTTGCTTTTTTAGATAGCGTATCAAACGCTACGAATGACATATAAACAATCTTATGCTGAAGCATTTGCTTTTTGCAGTTAGTATGTGTTGCCTTGTATTGTTGATGGGTTGTGCGGAAGAAAGCGCCCCCGTGATAGATTGTGCACCACAACTAACCCTTCGTTTTGAAACTACTGCTGTACAGCATGGCATGCGCACCACATTGCTCTCATCGGACAATGTGCAGCACGTCAGCTATGTGCAGCTCTATATATTTAAAGGAATGTCGGCCGATGCGCCTTGCATCGTGAGCCGTAACGTACGGTGGACGCAGCCCGTAGGAGCTACGGCCGAACAGGCCTATGCCTTGCCACTCAGTGAATTTAGTCCTGACGGATCAACTACTTACACCTTCTTGGCTGTAGGTTTAGATGACGACCCTACTAATACGACCGAGGGCGCAGCCTATGCTTACGGCCTGCCCGATGCCGTCACTATAGGCACGACTTTAGGCAATGCCGTGGCGCGGTTAGCTAAGGGACGGACGGCCACTGACTTATCACGTGCCGAACTCTTTGCTGGAACGGCCACCTTACAAGTTGATCCTACGAGCAACAATGCCGTGACAATCGAACTCTATCGACGTGTGGTGGGCGTACAAGTGTACGTCACCGACATTCCCACCGACGTGACCGACCTCCAACTCCACCTTTATTCCAATCAACATGCGGACGTTCCTCTCGTAAAGCAGCCCGACACCTCGGACGGCACTTATGCCGACCACGGCACATTGTTCTTGCCCAACTCTACCTGCCTGCTCGACCTCCCCGTCACAGATGCGACCCTAAAAGGCGCAACTCTATCGGGCACACAATTGACTAAACAAGTGGGCAGCGTATTGTCCGCTTGCTACTTACTGCCGATTGAGGCTCCGACTGCGACCGATAGTCACACCTTACAACTCAAGGCCTATAAGGGAACGACTTTGTATAAGACCTATAACGTGGCTTTGGGTACGGCGAAGGCGCGCAGCTATGTCTATCCGCTCCGCGCAAATTGCTTCTATACGATTGGCGTACTCAATAAAAAGGAGAACGAACCCGTAAGTTTGGGTGAGGCCGAAGGCGATATAGTGATAGAGGTTGAACCTAATTTTGAGAAAGACCATGAGTATGAGATTTTTTAATGTGCAAATGTGCGAATGTGCAAATGTGCGAATGGTCGCCTTGGGTTAATGTGCAAATGTGCAAATGTGCGAATGGTTGCCTTGGGTTAATGTGCAAATGTGCGAATGTGCAAATGTGCGAATGGTTGCCTTGGGTTAATGTGCGAATGTGCGAATGTGCAAATGTGCGAATGGTCGCCTACTTATGCTGTGATTATAAACTATGATTAGAAAATTATGAAACTTCGTACCATTATATATCTATTGTCCTGCCTGTTATGGACGGCCTGTTCGGACGATGAACTACAGCCAGCGACTGCTGATGAGGCAACGACAGTACCTATCACCTTGACTTTGGGACAACGTGCGACTCGTTCTGCACCACCGGGGAGTACCGACCCGATGAATCCCACTGTAGATGGTGAGGCAGAGACGGAACAAACCAACACGGTACGCATAATCGCCTTTCGTTGTAAAGAGACACAAGAAAATGTGTCCTATTCCAATGACGAAAACTATGCCGACTCCGACTTTGTCTATGATCCTACCAACGATCAAACCGTCACGTGCAGTCGTGCCACCACTTCGGCGCATCGACTCACGGCCCATGGTCAGCTGAAGAAAATGAAAGGTTATGCCTATCGGGTCGTAGCCTTAGCCTATAGTTTGACGCGCAGCCTCCCCTTTTCCAATCATCTGTTAGCCGATGTGGGCGAAGAAAACCTGTTTACGCTTAACCTCGCAGCTCATACTACATTAGATCAATTTGAAGCAGACCTTACGCACGTGGGCCATGACTCTTGGACAGAGTTCCGAAATGGAACAGACAAAACTACAAAACACAATCCTGCAATACACAACACCCGTTCCTTGAGCGGTCAGTTGTGTTACGCTCCTCAATTGTTTTATGGTCAATGTACCTCCGTTAATGGAAATAAAGTGATACACTTTCACGAAAAGAATGCTGCAGATAGCATCAGTTCTACCTACCCCTTGTCAGGTGTGCTTTATCGGGGTATGGCAAAGGTGCAACTTACGCTCAAGATTGATAAGCTAAACAAAATCGGTACGTTGCAATGGATAGGACTCTTGGCCAACGAAACGCGTACTTCGGTAAAACTATCAGCCTACGACGACTTTCTTCAGCCTTTCAATCCCATTCACACTACAATGAAAAATGGCACTTACACCTTGGTAGGCTTTGTCAATACTGGACTCAGCGTGGGCAGCACTGTCACCCTTACCGCTTGGCTCTTGCCAACCGCCACAAAATTGGCCATTCGCACGTTTATACGCGATGGTCTTTTATTACGTTATGCCCACAATTATCCCATCGAAGTGAGCGAACTATCATCGGCCGAGACGGGTACAGGCATTATCTCGCCCGACGTGGTAGACAATACGTTCTATTTGCGTCGCAATCAACGCTATAAGTTTGTGGGTAAACTCTCCACACTTACCTCAAAGACGGAGTTAGAATAGCAATTATAAGTATCATCATGAAACGCATTCGTTTATCTCTTCTCTATATATGTATCCTCCAACTATTGTTCGCCCTTCCCACTCGAGCAGACGATACGCCCACGGCCGACGGACAGTTAGACGGTCGTCGTACCATTTGGTACGACCGCAATCCGAATGAAAATCAACCCACGGTGAATAATTGGCGCTACTTGACCAATCGACGAGCTTTAGTCGGTCGGGGGTGCTACGTTAACAAGTTGGTAAGTGCAGTCGGTGTAGCCACTTGGGCCGATAGTTTGGGCAACGTGACGAATGAGGACTTGACCGATTATGCCACCTTCCCCGCTGTGCTCAAAGTTGGCGTAACGGTCAATCCGATTGTGAGCGTGCGCGATAAAAACAATTATTATGGCGAGGGCACAGAGGCCGGTTTCTGTATTGTGGCCTCGTCGGGAAGCAGTGTGTTGTCACTCGATGTAGTGAAAGCGATGAGTTTGGTGTTCTATCGCGACGGCAAGTTGGGTAGCACAGTGCCCGTAGAGGAAGGTCAGAATGCCGGAGGTGTGAGTTTGACGCTGATCAAAGTGCCTGGCTCTGACGATGCTTGCATCTGCTTGACGGCTAAAGCAAAGGAGATATTTGACGAAGTCTGTCTGCAACCCTCAGGCGGTGTCAACCTCGACTTGGGTACAGCACTTAAAATAAAGTATGCCTTTGTGGGCAAAGAGAATAATACCTATCTGACTGAAAATGGTGTGAGAGAATATGGCGAGGCTGAGAATACGCCTGCCCCAGGGGCCTATATCAAGAAAGCTTCGGGCGAGAACCCCGTTTTGTTGGGTATTCCCTTCCCTTTAGTAAGCAGTGAAATAGAAAAGTTGGTAGACGATGACTTGACGAATGGTGCTGTAATTACTCCAGTCGTAGGCTTGGTCTATATGGGAGGTGTGAAGATACAGACAGCTCCTGGTGGTGAACACGACACGGGACAGGAAGTGTTTCGTGCAGGGTCGGAAGTGGGCTTTAAGTATAAAAACGCGGCAGTATTGGACCTCACTCTCGGTTCGGCTATCAATATAGAGCTTTATAACCGCGACGGCAAGAAGATACAGACCGAAACGCTTTCAGCAGGTGTGCTCGGACTCGGAGTTGCCTCAGGAGGCGACGGCACCGTTTCGATTTTGGCTAAACAAGACTTCTCAGGTGCGCGCATAGCCTTTTATGGCGGACTGAAGGTGGACTTAGGTGGTATGTTGGTTTACTATGGTTTTGTAAAGGAAAAACCCGATGTTGACCACCATTGCGACATTCGTCCTACCCCCGATACGAATGTGTGTGACACGCAAACTTCCTTCCAACTCCACTCCAATCCTTCGCTATCGGTAAAGTGGACACTCTATCTCCAACCTAAAGGTGCTTCGGCTAAAGTTACTCCCTCAGGCTACGTAACGGGCATGAACGAACCGGGTGAATATACCTTCCGTGCCACCGCAGCCGATGGGTGTGACGACTTCGTCACGCTATCAGTAGGTACGGGGTTCAATTCCGATAAGACGGAGCACTGCGGAACGGACTTTGTCAATTTGGATGAGGCAGCGCAAGGTACGTATGAATTAATGGACAAGAACATTCCCGACGGAACGGGAGCGCTCATCTCTATATCAAACCTTGAGAATGGACAGAACATCCTTGATAAGGATTATGGCAATTATGCAACGTACGTGGGCGGTTTAGGTGTGGCCAACAACTTGGCCATAGCTGGTGTGAAACGCACAGACGGCTTGATGTTTGATGGTGATAAAGAAGGGCAGCAAGCCGTGAATGTGGGCTTTGTCGTAGAGAGTGACAACGAGGTGATAGATGCCAAAGTGTTAGAGTTCTTCCAAATACGGTGCTACAACGGCGGTAAGGAAGTTTATCGCCATGTTATCACCGAGAGCAATGCTGTTGCGGCCGGTATCGGCACCAGTTCAAAGACGCAAAAGGTGCGCTTTAGTATTCGTGTCGAACCGATAGACAAAGATGCCAAAACGATTAAGTTCGATCAAGTCGTACTGTGGAAGTCGGGCGTGTTGGATTTAGGACTTTCAAAACTTAGGCTCTATTATGCCTTCCTCGAAGACGTTAACTCCCCTTGTGCTAATGCCTTGAGTTGTGGCGCTGTGGTGTTGAGCGATACGACGGGTACTACAATCAATGCCAATGCTTGTCAAATGGCAGGTGCCGTGCGTGTGGCGGGAGTTGACGACAACTTGAGTTGCTTCGTTGACGGTAATCTCCAAACGGCCATGACCATTGTCAGTTCGGTGGACGTAGGAGGCGGCTCCGTTATCGCTGTCAACATGGGGCGCACGCTCGACTTTCGTCATCAGTTAGGCATTGTGGTCGACCAAAAGACCTATGCCTTAGGTGCATCTGTAGGTGGTTGGCTCACCGTTGAGACTTATTACAAGGGCAAAAAGACAGGCGATAAGTTTACTGATTGGAATGTAATAGGTGCCAATGTGGCGGGCTATGGCGAGAAGAACCTCTTACTCATGCAACCCAAGAATATGTATGACGAAGTGCGCCTCACGATAGCAGGAGTCGTTTCGGCACTTGATATACAAAAGTTCTATGGCATCTTTATTCGTGGCGATATAGACAACGACGGCATACCCGACTGTAAAGACACCGAGTCGTGTAACTCAACGATTAAGGACATACAATTAAATCGCGTCTGTCAAAACGGAAAGCTTACGATAAGCGGTGTTGGCACTTCAGCCACTGACTATCGTATCGTGATGAAGGAACAAGACATTGATGATCGTTTCACCTCAGAAACGAATGGATCGTTTAGTCGTAGCTATACGATGAAGACGGCGGGGCGTTACTCCATGTTGTTCTATGACGCCAGTGGCAACTTGCTCAATAATGCGCCTTACACCGTTTCGCCCAACGTGACCACGTGGCGACGCGATGCCAATAGCAGCGATTGGAATGAGTGGAACAATTGGACAGAGGGTTCGCCCTATTGCTGTACCGATGTCATTCTCCCTTCGCAAGCTGCGCGTTACCCTGTGTTAGAGGAATCTATCACGGCCGACAACGTAGACGAATACTGTTGTAATAACATTCATTTTGCCCCTGAGGCGGGTGTGGCAGGTACGTCCTTGCTCAATTATCACCAAGCGTGGATAGAACACGCGTTTGCGCCCAATCGTTATTATTTGCTCTCTGCTACGCTGCAGAATACTTACTCGGGTGATTACTTCGTGCCACGTAACATGAAGGGCGTACATACGGCCGATTACTTTACCGAATTGAATGACGAGACGTCACCCCAAAATCGTTTCAATCCGATCGTCTATCAGCGCCTTTGGGATAAAACGGCCGTAGGACGCTTGGCCGATGGGATAATTACCGACATCAGCGTCGATGAGGCACATTGGAGTCACCACTTCAATCACTTGGCGCACAACTACACGCTGGGCGAGGGTTTCTCGCTTTGGGTGGACAACGACTCTTTGTCGGATAATACAGTATTCCGTTTTCGCTTGCCCAAGACGCATACGGCCTATACTTATTACAACGACTTCGACCGTCAACCCATGAATGTGAGCGAAACAGGCTTGGTGCGCGACCATGTAGGACGCTTCATTTACGAACCCCAAGACGCTGCGCCCCTTGCCACTACATATACGGGCTATATCAATGGTGTGGAACAAACGCAGCAGCGCAGTGTCTACACACATGCCGTGACAACCGATGCGCCTTTGAGCATTCACCTTACGGCCACCGATGCGACCCCATTCTTCTTAGTGGGCAATCCCTTCCAAAGTTACCTCGACGTGTCGGCCTTCTTAGCCGCCAACCCAGCGGTGAAAACCGTTAAGACGTATGACGGCAATACGATCAACACGGCCGTAAAGGCTGACGGAGAGTTGATAACGTGTGGTGCAGCCAGCACGATCGCCCCCGCAGAAGCCTTCTTTGTAGAACTATCGACAGCTGCCACCGATTGCACTTTACAGTTCGCTCCTCAGATGTTTTCGGGCAATGCCTCTACCACTACGACTACGCGAAGCAAGGTGCGTGGCTTGCGTTTAACAGCCATTGCTCCCAATGGCATGAAAGCTTCTACCTTATTGCTCGAAGATTCGACTCAGAGCAATATAACCTCTTCCACTTTGTTTGATGCTGAGGCCAAGCCCCAACTATCATTATTTAGTATAGACGAGACGCTGCAGCCCTTCGACGTGGTTCAAGTGTCAACAAAGACGGAGCGTATTCCTTTAGGCATATATGCTGCTGATTGCGACTCTTTAACCCTTGAGGCTGAGAGCATAGGTGGTGTGCAACTATCAGACTATCAACTGATAGATACAAAAGTAAATGTGCAGCAGCCTCTGCAGTGTACGCAGCCTTTGTCCTTCAAAGGCTCCTCTGTTGTACTCAATCGTTTTGTATTGCAACGAACGCCATCGGTTGTGAATAGCATAGTTGCGCCTACAAACGAGAAGAAAACCTCCTCTCTCCAACTCTCTGTATCGCATCGTGTGCTTTCTCTCTCACTTCCTGAAGTATCAGATCTGCGCATTCAGCAAGTCACGCTTTACGATGTCACAGGCCGTCTGTTGTCGACGGCTCGGTATGATTACGTTCACGCGCTCACCATGCCTTGTCCCGCAGGACTTCTCATTCTCCGTGTTACACTGTCAAATGGACAAGACCCAACCCTCCGCCTTTGGGTAGAGTGAGAAAGATAAACTGCAATTTGTCTGCCTAACGAGAATGAACATTAACGAAAAAAATTAATGAAATAATTAATGTTCAAT
>OMDA01000780.1_pt1 | contig 14888 bp, 9 predicted proteins | sample 1645141 | NCBI WGS metagenome assembly OMDA01 (sample SAMEA103958151, study PRJEB25191) | human gut metagenome | reverse complement strand
CCGCCTCTGAGTCGTATTCACTCCGGCAGAAGTCGGAGATCAGTCCCTTTGCACGCTCCGTGAGCGCCTGCTCCGCCTGTCCTTGCAGCTCCAGCCGGTACGCCTCCGCCTGCCATTCGCTTGTAAATTCCTCAGTCACGCCGTCCGCGTCCACATAGTAGCCGTGAGTTTCGTCGTCCCACACGGCATACAGAGTGCGGAAGCCCCGGTCAAGGCTTACCACATGGAAACGGTCTGCGGGGATAATGCTTTCTGCGGTCGGCTCACGTCCCGCTACCTCTGCGTGCGCCCGTTCATCCGGGTAATCACCGTAGATACGCAGATACTTCCGTGCCTGCTGGTCGTAGATGGCTGCGCCGTCATACGCAAAGCCGTCGCTTTCCATCGTGCCGTCCACATAACCCTGTGCGGCTTTTTCTGCTTCTTCCAGCGTTTGATAGTCCCGTTTCTCATCAAAGCCGTTTTCAAAGTGATGATATGCCACAACCTGATACCGTGGGGCCATCCGCTCGGCATAATCATCAATCATTTCTTTGGTCAGCCATTCCGGTTTTTGAGGAAGCGCGTCATAAAGCTCCCGCATTTTGACGATCTGTGCATAGACGCTGCCCGCCCACAGGTGCTTTTCTGCGCGGTTGCCTGCTCCAAGGAAGTATTCGCAGTCTGCCCGCAAACGACCCAAAAGGCGATAGTCCGGGTTGTTTTCCAGCAGAGACTTTTCCTGTTCTGTGAAGAATTTATCTTCTCGGATGAGCTGCGCAATGCGCCGCTGCACCTTTGCCCATGACAGTGTGACCGGCTCGGAATTGCCCACGGAGATTTGCAGCGGTTTAGAGGTATCCTTCAAGCCGTACTCCCGCGCCAGCCATGCGGCGGTGTCCCGGTCGCGGGCGTGAGCCTTCATATAGCGGACAACTGCGTGCTTGCTTTCAATCCTGCCGTTCCACTGCTGCAAGGCCGCGTCAATGTCCGCCTGCGTGACCTTGTAGGGCGAGGGCGTAACCGTCGTTGCCAGCGTGGGGTAAAGCTCGTCCAAAAGCTCCTGATGGAGCCGGTTGTGGAAGGAGGGCATATCGAAATAGAGCCGTGTGAGCTGTAAATCCTCAGACGCCATGACGATGCGCCGGATGGCCGCCGCGCCCTCCAGATAGGCGTTTTGACGGTCGGAATTGCGGCAGGCGTTGAGGAAAGCGTCGTCCGCGACAAGCGCATTGCCTACGGTCAGCTTATACCCCTCAAACAGCTCTGCCACCGTGGGCTGAGCCTGCTCTGCGGCAGGATCGCGGAACACCCTTGTCCCATCCGCGCCAAACTCCGCTTCATAAGCATTGATGGCGGCTTCGGCTTCATGGTCGATAGAGCGCAGCGTGTAAATGTGGCGCTCACCTCTAAAGTCCGGCGCTTCGGCAATCGTCACATCATACTTATCGCACAATTTCTCTACATACATCTCTAAATTGTGCGACGGTACGCCGCACATCTCCACACGGCCAGCACCGGGGATACTGCGGGAGGTCAGGTTCATATCCAGCAACCCCGCCGCCTGTTTTGCGTCCTCACCGTACAACTCAAAAAAATCGCCCACCTGAAACAGCACGAGGTCGTCCGGGTGGGTTTCCTTTACGGCATTGTAGTCATTCCATGCTGCACTTCGCGCTGCGGTCTGCCGCTGAAACTGCTCGTACTGTGTCTTTTCCTCCGGGGTCAGGAAACGGTCTTTGCGGATCAGCTCGGAGATACGCTTGGCGACGTTCGCCCAGTTCAGTTGAATTTCCGGGCAGTCCTGCTTTTTCAAGCTGACGCCCTTGCCGCTGTGATCCTCACCGCTGTGGGACGCGCCGGATACCGCGTGGGAGCTGCCTCCAATGCCGTATTCGTCTTTCAGGAAGTCCGCCTGCTCCCCGGGGCTGTGCTTTTCTTTGAAATAGGCGTAGATGCGCCCCTTGCTCCCTTCAATATTGCTGCCGCGGGTCAGGGTCGCGGCGATCTCGTCCTCGGTAATAAACCGCTGCACGGCGGGGATCTCCGCCATTTCGGCGCGGTATTCCCTGCGGGGCAGGGACAGTTCCCGCAGGCCCTGCTCGATGCTGTCCGGCTTGTGGTAATGAAAGCGCAGCAGGCTCCTGTCTTCCCGGTAGTCGGTTTGGAGCTGTGCAAAATCGTCCATGAGGACTTCGCGGAACGCAGGTTCCGCCAGCCGCCCGGCAAGCCGCGCCGTTTCCTCCGGAAAACCGCCGCCCCGCATATCCGACAGGCAGGAGAGGTAGCCCTGCGCCCGTGCCTTTTCACTTAAATCCTGCCGTAGATACCAGATAGACTGCGCCAGCTCCGTGCGCTCGTGCCCCGGCGCTTCCGCAAGCTCCACATTGGCGGCGTATTCGCCCTGCTCCAAAAGCTGTCCGATGCGCTCCGCCGCCTCCTGCCAGCTTACGACCTTTGCGGAGGTCAGGTATCTTGCCGCATCCCCATTGGCGATGTGGATGCCGTCCTCGGCGTACCACGCGGAATATCTGCCGTTTTCGGTGACGATGCCGTTGCCGCCGTGGAAGCTGCTTTGAAGAAACGCCGCGATTTCTTCCACGCTCTTGCCCTTGGAGAACTCCGTGGCGATCTTCATGCGGGCATAGTCGGCGTTGCCCTCCATGCGCAGAATGTGGTCGATATCCGCCTGCGGGATGGACATGGAAAAAGCGGAGGGCGTGTAGCTCTCCGCTTCTGCGATATATGCGATTTGCTCTTCCTCCGTGGGGAACAGGCTCAGTTGGTATGCCTGCGGTATCGGAGGCTGCGCCGGTTCCGCTTCCGGCGCGTCATTGGTCAGTTGTACACCAGCTCGCTGAGGATGATCTCCTCGGCCTGCTCTTTCAGGCTGTTCATCAGCCCCACCCATTTCATCTGGTCGCGGGCTTTCAGCTCCTCCGTCACGCCCGCCGACTTCATCAGCTCCGGCATCATCAGCTCCAATCTCCGATTCGCCGTCTCGTCGATCTCCCGCAGGTGCGGGAACAGCTTCTCCGACAGCACCAGACGGCTGTACAGCCCCGGTCTGTGCTCCTGAAGGTAGCTCCTGCGCAGTCTCCCGTACTTGCCCAGGGGTCTCGCGTCCTCCGGCGTCTCGCTCAGCGTCAGGTCGGGAATCAGGTAGTCCCCGTTCTTGGTGTAGGTCAGTTCTGTCATGGCTATGGCTCCTTTCCGCGAGTTTCTCGCGCTCGTAATTCTTGACGGTGACTTCGATCTGCCGCAGCACCTCTCCGTTGATCCTGCTCACCGCCGTACCCAGCTCGGCGGCGGCTTCCGGGGTGTTGAAATCGAAGATGCTCAGGAAATCCTCATGCTCGAAGCGGTCGTCCGCTTCAAGCCCGCAGCGGGACATGAGCGAGTAGGCGATGCTGACGGCGGCGGCGCTTTGGAAGGCCGCTCCTACGTTAAACTCATCATACCCGTAAAGAAAGGAATCGTCAACGATGGCGAGGATATCCCGCTTATAGTCCCGCCAGTATTCCTCCGCAAGCTGAGACGCGATGCGCTCAAGCTGATCGGGAAGCCCTCCTTTTCCGTCCACACCGTAGCGGCTTTCCAGCATGGCGCTTACCGCGTCCGCGTGTTCCGCCCGGTATTCCCACAGATAGCGGCTCTTGGGAAATTCTCTGCCGCCCGTGTCCGACACGTCGAACACATACCGAAGCCTCGGCCTTTCGCCGCTGCTGTCGATGAGGGCGATGCCCTTGGAGCCCCTGCGGACATACCGCCCCATCTTTTCGTTCCAGAAGTCGTACTCCGCGCAGGCGGTGGCGTCCGGACGCTGGGCGTGGATCATGACCTGCTCGGCGTAGGGGTATTTGTACAGCCTTGCGGCGGTGGTGAGAAAGCCCGTCCAGCCCCGGTAGCTGCCGGTGATCTGCCGCTGCGCCTCGTCCGCCATCTGCATATACGTTTGTAGCTTGCTCGGCATATTGCTCCTCCTTCATGGCATAAATTTAGAGCGCCCGGAACGGACGCTCTATGTAAGGGCGGTATATCCGAAAATGTCCCGAATCCTATGCAGGAAACGGGACGCTTTCGCCTGTATGTCGATGTTCTATTTCCCGAAATCAGATTATTTTCATTTTTGGGAAGTAGACGGCTGTTCTGCCAGCCAGTCCGCAATATCGATGATCTGAACGCCCTCATACTGGTACGCTTCATCTCTGATCCTGGCGAGTACCAGCTTCGGATAAGCGTCCTTGATTTGAAGAAGGGGGTTTACTTCGCGCTCAAAGGTTTTCTCGTCGCTGATGTTGTCTGAAACCTGAATATAGAGCTTTTCGTTGCGCTTGATGGCAACAAAATCTATCTCCTTCTTGTATAAGACCCCGACATAGACCTCATATCCGCGCCGAAGCAGTTCAATAGCAACGATGTTTTCCAGTACGCGCCCATAATCCAGATTCTTGGTTCCCAGCTTCGCATACCGGAAGGTGTGGTCGCTCAGATACAGTTTATCGCTGGATGCCAGATACTTTTTCCCCTGAATGTCATACCTGCGAACGCGATAGAAAGCAAAGGCGTTGCACAGATACTGCATATAGTTCCCGACGGTCTTGTGGTTGATTTTATCCTTGTTGCCTGTGAGGGCATCCGCAATATTTCTCGCAGACGTGAGATTTGAGATATTGTCCATGAGAAAATCGACAATGCGGTTCATCAGGATCGGGTTGCGGATTTTATATTTCTGCCGTATGTCCCTGACGATCAATGTATCGAATACATCCGCGATATAGTCGTACTTGGCTTCCGGGTCTTGATAAAGGTACGATCCGGCCATGCCGCCCTCTCTCAGATACCGGGAAAAAGCGGCATACCTGTCCGTAAGGGAATAATACTCGCAGAACTCGCTGAAAGAAAACGGGAACACCTTCACTTCAAAAGTCCGACCGGTAAAGAGAGTGGCAAGGTCTGAACTCAGAAGGAAAGCGTTTGAGCCTGTAATATAGATGTCGAATCTTTCCTGCGCATGGAGGTTGTTGATGGTAAGCTCAAAACCCGGACACATCTGCACCTCGTCAATCAGAACAAAGTTCTGCTTGCCATCGACATAGGAGCTTTCAATATATTCGTTCAGGACATGGTAGTCCTTGAACTTCTCGTACTTTGTCAGGTTATAATTGATATGCACGATATTTGCGTCCGCGATATTTGCTTCTACATACCCCTTGAAAGCTTCCAACAGCTTTGACTTTCCGCTGCGTCGGACGCCTGTGACTACCTTGATATCCGGCGTACCGATCACTCCAATTAGCTTCCGGAGATACATACCTCGGTCTATCAGTTTCATATTCATCACCTCTGCTCTTATTATACCCGTTCTATTTCCCAAAATCAATATTTTTTCGATTTTGGGAAATAGAATCGCGGAAGCACAGCGGGAGCGACCCGAAAGCCGCTCCCGCCGCATCCGCCTTATTCGTCCGTGTCGAAGTCCGGCACCAGCTCCAGCTCCGCGAAGTCCTCGTCGGTGATTTCGCCCAGCTTTTGCAGGGCGCTGTCGGTCAGCTCCCGCAGCCCGGCTTCGTCCTCGTCCAGGTATCCGCGCATTTCGGTGAGGGCGGCAATCAGCCCGCTGCGGCTGTCGCTTTGGTAGATGCACATGAGGTTCATTTCATCGTTGGTAAAATTCATCATAGCAGCTCTCTTTCCGCGCGCTTTGAACGCGCTGTCTTTTTCGGCTCGTTGACGGGAGGACAGAGCTTTGCCAGCACGGAGGGCTTCTTCTCCTGCCGTGACGCTTGCGCCTGTTCCCGGCGCGCCGCCTGCGCCAGCTCCATGAGGGAGATGGGCTTGCCGGACTTTGCCTGTTCCTCCAGCTCCGCCACGGTCTGCTTCGGCCCGTTGTTGATAACGCCGTCGATCATGCCGTAATCGTCCTCCATGGCCATCTCCGCGTTTTTGAGATAGTTTTCCGGCTTGAGGAAGTCGGGCAGCGCCTTGAAGCCCCGGGAATCCACGTAATGACAGGATACCACGCCGTTCTGCTTCAGCGCCACGATGTCGCTGACAGAGAGGCTGTGACCGCGAAAATCCTCCGGGCGGCGGAGGTTGAAGGTCTCATACAGCACGTTCAACCTGTCCTGCGTATCGCCCCTGCGGTCGAGGTTTCCCGCATAGACGGCGGCGTAATTTCCCTTTTCAATGGAAAGCCCCTTCTTCTCCAGATACTCGGCGTTCATAAAGCGGAGCTGCGCCGTGCCGTCGTTATCCCGAAGCTGATAGATTATAAAGCTGTCGGCGGGGTTATCGAGGAACGCCTTTTCATAGTCCGGCGGTGTAAGGCGGTCTTTGACCGTCTCCCATTCGGAGGCTTCCACGCCGAAGATACCGTCAAAGCTGCGGACTTCCTCTGCATCGAAGGCCATGGCCTCGGTGTTATCGGTGTGAAGCATATACACGCTTACATCCCGTTCCATGAGCTCCAGCGCACGCTCCTTTGTCAGCGGCAGCATATTGGAATCGGTGTAGCCGTAGGCGTTCATGCTCTCAACAGAAATCGCAGGGTCGGGGACGCAGCCGTTGTCCGGTGCGCTGACCGGCTCCTGCTCCTGCACGGCGATCTCCTGCACAGGCTGGGCGGCAAGGCTCTCCGTCTCCTTGTCCAGCCCGCGCTCCTTGCAGATTTCCGCGTAATGGCGGTCGATATCCGTAATCAGGGCAGAAGATGTTCTGTTGATGGTCTCCAGCGATGCGCGAAGCTCGGTCAGCTCTCTGTCCTTTGCCCAGGTCGCCAGATACCCGAAGCTGTTTTCGCCGGTCTCAATGCCGTAATAGGCGCAGACGGCAAAGGAGATGCTCTCCGCCTGAATCTCCTCGGCGGCGCGGGAGAGCTTTGCCTTTTCCGGGTACTGTGCGTGCCAAAACTCCTTCACGGTCTGCTCGCCGCCCGTGAAGTTCAGCCCGTCCTCGCCCAGATACAAAAAGCCCTGCTCCGGCAGCTCAATGGGCGCTGCTGTGATGACAGAGGCGGCGTGATTGACGGTGACATGGCTTTCAAGCGTTACCGGCAACCCCGGATCGTCATCTGAGCCGCGAAGGTCATACGCATACAAGCCCTCCGGCAGCTTATCCCGGTCGATGCGCCCGTTGGAGAACAGCGCGGGCTTGCCGAACAGCTCAATCTCCTGATATTTTTCCCCGATCCCGTCCTTATTGTGGAGCTTGGAGTGGGCGATCTCATGGACGGCGGCGCATACCGTCTGTCCCTCGCTCATGCCTTCGCGGACAGCGATGCGCTGTTTGTCCACGGAGAAGTAACCGTCCATATTCTCCGCCAGCTTCTCAAAGAAGATGGGGACGGGCGCGCTGCGGCGCAGAGCTTCCATGAACACCCCGTAATTCTGCACGTCCCCCGTAAGGTTCGCCGCCAGCTTCGGCAGGGGCTTGCCTGCGGTCTGCTGCACGTCGAACACCACCACGGGCTTGTACATGGGGATCTGCACCGTCTTTTCCTCCGTGATAATATCGCCGTTCTCGTCCCGCAGGGGGAGCTTGGTGTCGGGATCTAATTTCTGCTGCTCGATTTTCTTCTTGAAGGGCGTGGGGGCGATGATCTTAATGCCCTTTTCGCCCTTTTTGACGTTTCTTCCGAACTGATCGCGCCATTTGTTGAAGCCCGCCACATGGGTGGCGTCGGGGCGCTGCATATAGATGAGCATGGTGTTGTTGACGCTGTACTTGTGAAAGCGGCTCATGGTGGCAAGGTACCGCCTGTATCTGTCGCTCTCAAACAGCTCCTTTATGCCCGTCTCGATGCTGTCGGTGATGTCCTTGAGCCGTTCCTTGTTGGTCTGTTTTTCAGCCATTTCATGCATACCTCCTTTGGATCATGGTAAAAACAGCGGCTCCCGCAGGGGAATGAAACGCCCGTGCGGGAGCCTGCGAGGGTCATTTGGTGAAGTCCAGCTTATAGGAGGAACGCGCGCCGTCGTCCTCCAGCACGATGAATGCGTCGTAGGTCTTGCCGGTTTTCTCGGAGTAGATACCGCTGGCGTAGGCGCGTCCCTGCGTCAGGAGCGAGGAAGCCATCTTCTTCGTCAGGCTGATCTTCTTGGCGGCAAGGAAGCGGTTGTCCCGCCACAGCCCGAACTTGCAGCTCCGTCTCTCGCAGAAATAGCCGTTTTTGCTCTCCGTGACCTCTGCGCCGCAGCGGGGGCATTTGCCCACAACGGGTCTGCCGGAGGGGAACAGCACCTCCGCGCCGTCCACAGGCGCAGCGTCCCGAACCAGCGCTGCGACCATATCGCGGATGCCGGCGAGGAACTCGTCCGCGCCCAGCTCGCCGCACTCGATCTCCTTGAGGCGGTGCTCCCATTCGGCGGTGAGCAGCGGGGACTGGAGCTGTTCGGGCAGCACGGTAATGAGGGACACGCCCGCTTCGGTGGGAACGAGGCGTACAGATTTTTTCGCCTTTCTGCGCTCCGCAAAGCCCGTGGTCACCAGCTTTTCAATGACCGCCGCCCTTGTTGCGGGGGTTCCCAGCCCGCGCCGCTCCGCAGTTTCCGGCATATCCTCTTTGCCCGCCGTCTCCATGGCCGACAAAAGCGTATCCTCAGTGAATTGTTTGGGCGGGGTCGTTCTGCCCTCTTTGACCGCGCAGGAGGAAACGGGAAGCGACTGTCCCTCGGAAAGCTCCGGGAGGGTGCTGTCCTGATTGCCCTTTTCCGTGTATGCCCTCCAACCCATATGAAGGATTGTTTTCCCTTTGGCGGCAAAGGCATTTCCGCCGCAGTCCAGCCTTGCCTCGGTCTCCAGATAGACGAAGGGTGCGCTGACCGCCATAAGCACCTGACGGGAAACAAGGCGCAGGATTTCCCGTTCGCCTGCGGGCAGCGCCTCCAAGTCCGTTTCGCCCGCTGCCATGGTGGGAACGACGGCGTGGTGGTCGCTGACCTTTTTGCTGCTGCACACCTGCCCCGAACAGACGGCTGCGGGCGGCTCCGTGCCGCAGACGCCTGCGCAGCACAGCGCCAGCGCGTTTACGCCGCCCTCCATATCGTCGGTGAGGTAGCGGCTGTCGGTGCGGGGGTAGGTGCAGAGCTTCTTTTCGTAGAGACTTTGCAGGTAATCCAGCGTCTGCTGCGCCGTGTATCCAAGCAAGCGGTTCGCATCCCGCTGGAGCGTGGTCAGGTCGTAGAGCGCCGGGGCTTTCTCTGTCTTTTCCGTCTGCACGACGGAGGTAACAGCGGCGGTTTTGCTGTTGCAGTCCCCGGCAAGCCGCTCCGCCTCAGCCTGCTCCTTCATGCGTTCGCCTGCGGCGGAGAAGCCGTCAAAGTCCAGATGGACGGTGTAGAAGCTCTCCGGCTGAAAGGCGTTGATCTCCGCTTCCCGCTGCACCAGCAGCGCAAGCGTGGGCGATACCACGCGCCCCACGTTCAGGGTGCGGTGGTACATCACGGAAAACAGGCGTGTGGCGTTGATACCCACCAGCCAGTCCGCCTTGCTGCGGCAGAGGGCGGAAGCGTAGAGGTTGTCGTACTCCGCGCCGTCGCGGAGATTGTCAAAGCCCTGAAGAATCGCTGCATCCTCCATGGAGGAAATCCAGAGCCGCTTTACGCGCTTGCGGCAGTTGTTGAGATTATACGCCGTGCGGAAGATCAGCTCGCCCTCGCGCCCGGCGTCGCAGGCGTTGATGACCTCGCAAACGTCCTCTCTGTGCATGAGGGTGCGCAGGGTGTTCATCTGCTTCTGCTTGTCCCTCGCCACGGTGTACTGCCAGCTATCCGGCAGGATGGGCAAGTCCTCCCTTCGCCATTTGCCATACTTTTCGTCGTAGGCGTCCGCGTCCGAAAGCTCCGCAAGATGCCCGAAGCACCAGGAAACGAGATAGCCGCCGCCTGAAAGAAAACCGTCCTCGCGCCTGCCTGCGCCAAGAACGGCGGCAATGCTCCTTGCCATGGAGGGCTTTTCACACACAACCAATCGGTATTCGTTCATATTCCTTTATTCCTCCTCATCGTTGATATCGAAATCATCCGGCGCGTCCCAGCCCTTTGCCCGCAGGAACTCCTTGCGCAGGGTGTTGTTCCCGCAGTCCTCGATGGCCTTCTCCACATACCGGTCGCAGTTTGCGTAGCTGTATTCGTCGAAATAGTATTTGAAGTCGTAGTAGATGGATTTGACGGGCTTGGGGGTGCGGAGCAGCGCCTCCGCGTCCCCGCAGCCCGCTTCCACGGCTTTTACGATCTTTTGCCGGATGAAGTATTCAAAGGCTTTCTTGCTGCCCCGGTATCCGGGCTTTTGGGAGAGCGTATGCCGGATGAAAAGCGCCTGCTCGCGCTTCATGATCTGAATAAGCCGCTCGCGGGGAGACAGCTCCATGGGCGATTCTGTGCTGACTGTCTGTGTCACTTTTCTTCATCCTCCCCGGCGTTCGTCTCGTCCTCGGCTTCAAACTCGTAATCCTCATCCTCCTCGTCCTCGCCGTAGTCGTAATCGTCCAGATCGTCCGCCCCACGGGTGTCGGCCTTGGGCTTGCGGAGCTTGAACCAGTACAGCGCACCGCCTCCGCCCAGCAGGAGCAGGAGGACGACCACTATGAGCCCCGCACCGCCGGACTTCTTTTCGGGCGCGGTCTCCGCAGGCTCGGCGGGCTGGGGCGTAATTTCTGCGGCTTGCTCCTTGCCCGCGCACTCACTCATATTGGTTCTGCACACCTTGCAGCCCGTGTTGATCTTGCCAACGGCGCATTTGTCCGTGCAGGAGCAGGCGGGGACGATGCTCTCGCCGTCCTTGGTCAAAGCCAGCAGGTCGGCCTCGTCCACAAGATTCAGGAAATGGACGTTCTCATTGCCCTTATCGTCCCGGTCGATGATGAGATAAAAGGTATTGCCGCCCTTGGTCGTCACGGTGATGAACTGCTTGCCTGCGCCGAAAGCGGAGCCGACATCGTCCATGAGCGTCAGGTTGCCGTCCGGGGTCAGGGGAGCGGAACCTCCGGCAGCGGCGTAATATTGCAGCAGTATCTCCGGCAGTCCCGCCATATCCGTATCGTTGCCGCTGGTTTCTGTCGGCGCGTTCATGACGTCAAGGTATTTGCCGTATACATAGCCGGTCTGCTCCGGCACGACCACCTTGTACCAGCCGTTGCTTTCCTCCAGCACCTTCACCTCCGCGCCGTTGAGCAGACGCCCGATCACGGTGTAATCCGTGCCGGGGCCGGTGCGCAGGTTCAAATAGGTGCGGACGTTGACCACCTTTCCGACCTGCTCCCGTTTGGCGGGAAGCGTCCAGCTCCGATCCCCGATGGTCACGGTATGGCTTCCGTCCGCATTTTCGGTCACAAGCACGGTCAGGGTCTGTCCGTTTGGGGTCTGCTCACCGGTATTCGTATTCTCCGGCTGTGTAGTTGCAGTTGGGGTTTCCATGGTCGGGTCGCCCATTGTCGAATCGACCATATCGCCGCCTGCATAGGCCGTAACGGAAAAGACCGTCATGCAGAGCACGACGGCCATTATCACGGCAAAAAATCTCCATTTATTCTTCATCCGTAAATTCCTCCGTTTTTCTGTATTCGTCGGGCAGCGCCGCCGTGGGACGCTTTTCCAGCATCGCCATCAGCGCCGCGAGCTGCTCGATGGTCAGCCCGTTCTCGCGGACGATGCCCACAATATCCGTGTTTTCCAGCTTCAGAATCTGCTCGTCCAGGGCTTTTAGCCGTGCGGTCAGCGATGTGAGCTTTTCCGCCAGCTTCTCGCGCTCCTGACGCAGCTTTTCAAGTCGCGGGTTCATAACATCCTCCTTTTTGCGTTGATATGGTTGTTGCTAAGGTAATCTGCCAAACTGGAGAAAATGGCTTCGCCAGTAGCTCGTGTCGATGGAAGCGTAGTGAATGGGGTCGCCGCAGTGGAGCATCCTGTTATTGCCCACATAGATGCCTACATGGGACGCGCCTGCGGTGTCGTAGGTCTTTTCAAAGAAAATAAGGTCGCCGGGACGGGCGCTTTCCGGGGAGACGTAGGCGCACATGCCCCGCAGCCCCTCCGCGCCCAGCCTGCCGAAGCTCCAGTGCAGGCCGCAGTTGTTGTAGACATACGAAACGAAGCCGGAGCAGTCGAAGGAGGTGGCGGGCGAGCTGCCGCCCCAGACGTAGGGGTAGCCCAGATACTTCTCCGCTTCCTTTATAACTGCGGCGAACTGCTCGTCTGCCAGCGCTTCCGGGGGTATCTCGTACTTCTCATACTGGGTGTGGTAGTACCGGTTCACATACGGGGAATTGGGGAACAGGTCGGGGCGGTTGCCCAGCACGCTCATATACACGGCGTACATGGAGAGCTGATCGTGGGACATGATATGCACCGGCACATGGGAGAGGTTGAAGTTTTCCAGCTCCACATGGCAGATATAGTAGGTGTAGGGAACCTCCGCCTCGTACTCGTAGCTTTGCAGGTTGCCGTTTTCGTCGGTGTAATAGCCGATATGCGTTTCGGTGCGGTATCTGGTTTCCGTGGCGACGGTTTCCGTTAAGATATACTGCTTTTCAAACAGCGTCTCCAGAATCCCGCCTATTTCGTCAATCGTCCATTCTCCGCCCTTGAGGGCGGTAATCATGGAAATGAGCACATAGGGGTCGTGTTCGATCTCGTCCAGGTCGAAATGGTACTCGTCGTAATCGTGGGTGCGTTCGTAGCTGTTCAGGTATTCCCGCAGCTCGTCCTCCATGGCGCAGTAGGCGGCTTCCGCCGCCAGCATATCCGCATCCTCCAGCGGATAGGTGGAGGCCGCAACGCCTGATACCCCGCCCTGAAACAGCGTGGAGCAGGAGGAAATGCAGGTCATGAGCAGCAGTATCGCGGCGGCGATACCGCCCGCGATGAGGAAGCCCTTCTTGTGCCGGACAAAAAAGCTGCCGGCCTTTTTGCTCCCCTCGGCGGCGCGCCCGGCCGCCTTTGCGGTGGTCTCGGACGCTTTGACGGTATTCCTTGCGCCGTTCCCCGCTTTTGCGGCGGCGTATTCCTTTTTAATGGCCTGCTTCTGCCGCCAACGGGAATAGGGGTTGGAAGCCCTGCCGTATTCCTGCTCGTACTGTTTGTTCAGCGCCTTGAGATTGGCTTTGTCTGCGGCGGCTTCCGCCTTGTCCGCTTTGCGGTAGGGCTTTTCCGCATGGGAGCGGTGCGCCGATTCCGCAATGCGCCAGGTGCGCTCCGCCGTCTCGGTCAGGGTGTTCGCCGCCTCCGTGCCGGGGTTGTCATCGCCCTCCTCCCGGAGCTTGCGGTGGACTGCGCTGCGGACGGTATCCAGCGGCGCTTTCCTTGCGGCGTGCGCCAGCTTGGAGGACGGACGCTTTTTGTCCGCCTCCTCAAAGAAAAGGCGCGTCGTGACCTTGCCGCTCTCACTGTCCACAACGCGCTTTTTGACCTTAACGGTTTTCCTGGGGATTTTCGCTTCGGCCTTTTCCAGCTTAACCGCCGCCCTGTCCGCCTTGCGGACAGCTCGTTCCAGCTCCGGCAGTGCGCGTTCTTCCTCGGTGAAAATCAGCCTTGGCGAGCGTTTTGCCATATTCATCACCTCCTGATGGGACTGCTGATGGATTAAAAGCGTTATTCAAACAGAATTTCATCCGTTCTCTCCAGAAAATGCCGCTTGCCCGCCGGGGTGATGAGGGTATAGTGTCCCAGCTTGCCGCGCTCGGTGTAGAAGTCCCTCACCAGAAACAGACCGGCGCTCTTTTTGACCGCACGGGGAAAGAGCTTGCGGTTCTTGTCCCGGAACAGATACTTCTTTTCCTCCAGATACCGGGTAAACTGCTTTTCGGGAACGCCCAGCTCCTTGGCGGTGGTGCGGATGTTGGTGCAGTCCGCAGGGTCAACAAAGGCGTCGTAATACTCCGCTTTGGGGAGGGCAAGCCGGAGACGGCAGGTCAGCTCCCGGTTTCGGGCGTTTTCGCTGCGCAGGCGGTTCAGGTACTCTGGCACGGCCTCGGGGTGCGCCTCCAGCGCATCCAACAGGCTGTCCGTCATATACGCGCCGTGCTTGCGGATGGAGGGAATGACCTCATGGGTGATCCAGCGCTTGAAGGCTCTCGCTTCCGGCTTTTTGGAACAAAGGATCAAATGATAGAGTCCGGCTTCACTTACAGCATTTATTTCAATCGTCTTATCGGCGTTCTGGGGGTGGGGTACTTCAAGTAACCCACCTTCATCCGAGTCCAATCTGGACATTGCGCGCGTAACCTGGTTCAATCCGAGAGCTTTGCACACATCAACCGCAACAAACCAAGGAGCACCGTCTTTCAGCACGGAACGTACCCGACCAAAATCTGCGCTTTCAAAAATCATAAGGTGGTTATCCATAGTCTTTTCTCCTTCCTTACACTGTAATTGCGTCCTTCGCTTCCTCCCCGGTTTGTTCGGAGAGGTCGGACAATTTTGTCGTGATGATTTTGTACAGCTCCGTATCCTTGGGGAAGCGGTCTACGAAGGGCAGGATCACGCTGCCGTAGAACAAAAGCCCCTCGCCCTCGGCGGATTGGGTCACATACGAGAGCTGATGGGGCGAGATGTTGAGCTGCTTCGCCAGAATCTGCCGGTCGCCGGAAGCCTGGTTAAGCATATACACATAGTCGGAGTTTTCAAAGATGTTCTCCACCTCACGGCTGGAGAGCAGGTCTTTGACGTTCTGGGTGATGCCCGTGGGAACGCCGCCCCACTTGCGGAAGCGCTTCCATATCTCCACCGTATAGGCGGCGGTCTGCTCCTCCTTCAAAAGAAGGTGCATTTCGTCGATATAGTAGCGGGTGGACTTGCGCTGCTCACGATTGATCGTGACGCGGTTCCACACCGCGTCCTGCACCACCAGCATACCGATCTTTTTGAGCTGCTTGCCCAGCTCCTTGATATCGAAGCTGACCACGCGGTTTTCGA
>OMDA01000777.1_pt1 | contig 14935 bp, 11 predicted proteins | sample 1645141 | NCBI WGS metagenome assembly OMDA01 (sample SAMEA103958151, study PRJEB25191) | human gut metagenome | reverse complement strand
TTCCATATGCACATATATCGTGGCGGATCAGTTTTAATAATTTCTTCTGAAGGAAATCATCACTCGTGCATTTGTTGATCTTTGAAAAAATGATCGGATGATGTGCAAGGATAAAATCTGCCTTTTGATCAATCGCATAATCTACAGCTTCATTTGTGATATCTAATACAACTAAAACTTTCTTTATCTCTTTATCTTTATCTCCAACAAGAAATCCCGGATTATCCCAACCTTCTGCTGTCTCTAACGGAACTTCTGTTTCTAAAAATGTGATCAGTTCTCTACAATTCATAATAACAAAGTGCCTCCATGATATCTCCAAGTAAATCTTCCACTTCTTCTTTTCGTCTTCTGATGTGTTCTTTTGAATCGTCTGTAAGACTTTCTTTGATTTTTGAATATTTGACATATTCCTGATCTAAGTACTCAAGAAGTACTGGATGTTTTGCGAGGATCAGTTCTTCTCCAAAACGATAAAAACACTCTTTGTCATACTGTTGCTTTCCATGAACTGCACGGATCACAACGTAGTATTTTCCATCTTCTTTTAAGAATTCTTCTTCTAAAATCCGGAATCCATGATCATTTAAGAAATGTCTCACTCGTTCTAAATGAGACTGTGGGGATAAGATCAATTCTTTTACATTCGCTAATTTATCAAAGTCCTGCTCTAAGATTCTGACAACCAGATCTCCACCCATTCCTGCAATTACAATAGAATCTACATCATCTTGCGGCAGTTCATGTAATCCATCGGAAAGAATGCAGGATACAACCTCTCCTGCATTCTCTTCTTCAATATGTGTTTTGGCACGGCTTAATGGTTCTTTATTTACATCCATCGCATAAGCTCTCGGGCAGTTTCCATTACTTGTTAAATAGATTGGTATGTATCCGTGATCTGTCCCGATATCTGCCACTACATAACCTTCTGTGACAAAAGATGCGATTGTTTCTAATCTGTTTGATAATTCCATAATCATACCTTAATCTAAATAATCTTTTAACTTTCTGCTGCGGCTTGGATGTCTTAACTTACGCAGTGCTTTTGCTTCGATCTGACGGATACGTTCTCTTGTAACGTTAAATTCTTTTCCAACTTCTTCCAGAGTTCTTGCTCTGCTGTCATCCAATCCAAAACGTAATCTTAAGACTTTCTGTTCTCTCTCTGTCAGTGTTCCAAGTACTTCATCTAACTGTTCTTTTAACAGCGTAAATGCTGCTGCATCCGCTGGTACTGGTACATTCTCATCCTGAATGAAGTCTCCAAGATGGCTGTCTTCTTCTTCACCGATTGGTGTCTCTAATGATACTGGTTCCTGAGAGATCTTTAAGATCTCACGAACTCTTTCCACTGGAATATCCATCTCCTCTGCGATTTCTTCTGGAGAAGGTTCTCTTCCAAGTTCCTGAAGAAGCTGTCTGGATACACGGATCAGCTTGTTGATCGTCTCAACCATATGAACCGGGATACGGATGGTTCTTGCCTGGTCTGCAATGGCTCTTGTGATTGCCTGACGAATCCACCATGTTGCATAGGTAGAGAACTTATAGCCTTTCCGGTAATCGAATTTCTCAACGGCTTTAATCAGACCTAAGTTACCTTCCTGAATCAGGTCTAAGAATAACATACCACGTCCTACATAACGTTTTGCAATACTTACCACTAGACGAAGGTTTGCTTCTGCCAGACGTTTCTTTGCTTCCTGGTCACCTAATTCCATTCTCTTTGCCAGTTCGATTTCTTCTTCTGCACTTAAAAGAGGTACTTTACCGATTTCCTTTAAATACATACGGACCGGATCCTCAATGGATACGCCGTCCGGTACCGATAAATCAATCTTTTCTACCTCTACCTCGTCTTCGTCATCTAAGATGATATCATCATCAATATCGTCATCATCCATGATTCGAAGCACATCAATGTTATTGGTCTCAAGGAAGTCTAAGATTTTCTCAAACTCATCTGCATCCAGTTCCATGTCCTTGAAGAACTCGCTGATTTCCTGATACTCAAGGCTGTTCTTTTTCTTCTTTGCCAGTGCAAGGAGTTCCTGGAGTTTTTCCTGCAATTTTGCTTTTTTCTCCTCAATGCTCATCTTTTCGTCTTTTGCTGCCGGAGCACTTTTTGCAGCTTTTGTTGTCTTTTTCGTAGTCTTTTCCATCTTTTCATCCATTTTCTTGTTCATCCTCTCATGATTCGTCATATAAACGGGACTAAATAGTATTTTGTCCTCAATCTATAGAAATATGCATTTTCTCCATATTCTGCAAGGTTCTCTTATCTGCCACAAGCTGTTGCAAGCCCTGCATATCCGTAGGTTCTAAGTGCGCCGAACGATAGGAGATGCTGTTATCCTTCACCCGCAGAATCGTCTCTTTTAACGCCTTATCCCGTTCTGCAGCAGAATCCACTTCATGGATTCTCGCATGGAAGAGCTCTGCAACTTCCCGCTGTTCCTCTTCTTCTGCAAATAAACTGATAATCTGTGCCGGATTGACAGTACCCGACTTCTTCTGCTCATAGAGAAGCTCTGCCACCTTACGGAAAATGTCTTCCGTAAAATCTTCCGGTGTAATGATATCTTTGATTTTATCGTACAGATTATCATATTCTATGAGCCAGGTCAAAAGCAATTTCTGGGACTGCTTCATGCCGTCCTCTTTCTTATGCTTCTTCTCATTCAGCCCACTCTTAAGCGGTGTCCGCTCTTTTACAAGTCCTCCCTGGGTGCCCAGCTGGTTTACCAGATTCCGGAGTGCTTCAAAGCTCATATGATATTTATCCGCCACAGCTTCCATATAATTGTTCCGTTCCAGTTCCGTGGTAAAATCAAGCAGTTTCTTTGCCACTTCTGTCTGGAATGCGGTCTTTCCTTCCGGGTCCTTCATATCATATTTCTGCTCTAAAATCCTGATTTCAAACATAAAGCTGTTTTCTGCCGCATCAATCCGCTTCTGGTATTCTTCCGCTCCAAGTGCCTTGATGAATTCATCCGGGTCTTTGTACGGCTTCATGTTGATGACTTTGGCTGTCAGCCCTACTTCTTTTAAAATCGGGATTGCACGAAGTGCCGCCTTAATTCCGGCACCGTCGCTGTCGAAGGTAAGATAAACCTCCTTCGTATATCGTTTCAGCAGACTGGCATGTCCACTGGTAAACGCGGTTCCTAAGGATGCCACTGCATTGTCAAAGCCTGCCTGATGCAGCGCAATTACATCCATATAGCCTTCACATAAGAGCATCTGCGGTTTCTTGGTCTGTCTTGCAAAGTTCAATGCATACAGATTCCGGCTCTTATCAAAGACTTTGGTCTCCGGCGAATTCAGATACTTCGGTTCGCCATCCCCCATGACTCGTCCACCAAATCCGATTACTTTATTATGCACATCCATAATCGGAAACATGGCACGATTCCAGAATTTATCATGTCCGCCCCGGACTTCGTCAATGGACACAAGACCGGATTCCTTTAAGATTGCATCATCATATCCAAGTTTTCTTAAATAACGGTACAAATCATCACTGTATTTATCCGAATAGCCAAGCCCAAACTTCTGCATGGTGGCATCCGATAATTCTCTCTTTTTAAAATATTCATACGCCTGTTTTCCGTGTTCGCTCCGCAACAGCATATAATAATATTTGCCGGCTGCCTTGTTAATCTCTAACAGAATCTGGCGTTTGTCTGCTTCTTTCTTTGCCTGGGCACTCATTTCCTGCTTCGGCAGTTCAATTCCGGCACGCTCTGCCAATGCCTCCATTGCTTCCGGGAATGAAAAGTTCTCATACTGCATCAGAAAGGTAAATACATTTCCGCCTGCTCCGCATCCAAAGCAGTAATACATCTGCTTATTCGGTGATACGGAAAAAGAACCGGTCTTTTCATTATGGAAGGGGCACAGGCCAAAATACGTGCTGCCCTTTTTCGTCAACCGTACATATCCGGAAATCACATCTACAATATCATTTCTGGAACGTACTTCCTCTATTAATTCATCTGAATAATATGCCATTCCTTAATTCACCTGCCAAGCCTTCGGTACAAAATATTCTGAGAATTTGGCAATTGCATACTGGTCGGTCATTCCTGCAATATAATCACATACTACCCGTTCTTCCTCTTCGCCTTCCGCAATCATATCGGTATACTGCGCCGGCATTATCATCGGATGTTCCATATAATATGTAAACAGTTTGCTGAGTAAGCCTTCTGCCTTTGTCTCTTCGCCTTTGGCAATGGAATTGGTATATACGCTTACAAACATGAACTTCCGCAAATCCTGCATTGCCTGGAAAATTTCATCGGACATAATGATATCCGGCTTATCCATGCTGTTGGTTATAATATCATGAATCAGTGTATCCAGCCGGTCTGCCGAATTCTTTCCCAATACCTTCCGTATCTCAATTGGAATATCTTCTTCCACCATTATCTTTCCACGCACCGCATCATCGATATCATGATGAATATAGGCGATTTTATCGGAGAAACGGACGATTTTGCCTTCCAGTGTATGTGGCATCGTACTGGTCTGATGATTTAAAATGCCATCCCGCACTTCCCAGGTCAGATTCAGTCCCTGTCCGCCTTTTTCCAATTTCTCTACGATACGTACGCTCTGTTTATTATGTTTAAAGCCACCGGAGCAAAGTTCATTTAGCACCCGCTCTCCGGCATGACCAAATGGCGTATGTCCCAAATCATGCCCTAATGCAATGGCTTCCACCAGATCTTCATTCAGCCGCAATGCCTTTGCAATGGTTCTGGCATTCTGTGATACCTCTAAGGTATGCGACATACGGGTACGATAATGGTCACCCTTCGGTGTTAAGAACACCTGCGTCTTATTCTTCAGACGGCGGAATGCCTTACAGTGGAGAATACGGTCTCTGTCTCTCTGGTATACGGGACGTATATCACAAGGTGCCTCCGGATAATCCCGTCCTTTGGAATTCTCGCTTAATGCTGCATAAGGGCTTAACATCTCATGCTCCATGCGCTCCATCCGTTCCCGAATTGTCATATCCTTATCTTCTCCCTTCCTGTCACATCACCATTTCATGATGTAAATGCACTGCCATCATCTTTACCATTATGAGGACGTCATTCGACCTCTGCTATTATAATTCTGTGTTCACCTTCAAATTTCCTTTATTTTTTACAAAATTTCATAATATTTTTTCTAATACTTTCCAATGCGCTTCGAAATCGCCCTTGCTACCTTATAAACCGGATTCTCCATCTTCTTTGCCACCTGTTTTAATTCCTGCCGGATAGCAATGGACTGCGGGCAGTGTTTCTCACATTTTCCGCACTGACGGCATTTTGAAGCGTTGGTCGGATTTGTCTTTAAAGTGGTACACATAATATATGCCTTCATACCGGAATAAAAGCTGTCGGTATAGCGTGTATTATATGCTGCAAAACAGGTCGGAATATCTACTCCATGTGGGCATGGCATACAGTAGCCGCAGCCGGTACAAGGTACCTTCATATGCTGGTTAATGGATTTCTTTACCTTTTCAAAGATTTCCAAGTCTTTCTCTGTTAATGCATCTGCTGTGGCATCCGATGCAATCCTTACATTTTCCTCTACCTGTGCAATATCATTCATTCCGGAAAGCACTACTGTCACCTCCGGATGATTCCATATCCAGCGGAGTCCCCATTCTGCCGGGGAACGATGTGGTTCTGCAGATGCAAATATGGCTTTGGCAGCCTTCGGCAGTGCATTCACCAGCCTGCCGCCCCGCAGCGGCTCCATGATAATCACCGGAAGCCCCTTCGCTGCAGCATATTTTAAGCCTTCGGTTCCTGCCTGGGTATGCTCATCCATATAATTATACTGTATCTGGCAGAAATCCCAGTCATAGGCATCAATAATTTTCTTAAACTGGGTGGCTCCGCCATGGAAAGAAAATCCGATATTTCCAATCTGACCGCTTTTCTTTTTCTCTGCAATCCAGTCTTGTATTCCAAGTGCAGTCAGCCGCTCCCATGCTGCAATATCATTTAACATATGCATCAGATAATATTCCACATGGTCAGTCTGAAGGCGTTCTAACTGTTCCTTAAAATACCGCTCCATATCACCTTCTGCCTTAATATAATAATGCGGCAGCTTGGTGGCAATTTTTACCTTATCACGATAGCCTTTTGCTAAGAACTTTCCCAGGCATGCTTCACTTCCACCGTAAGTATATGCGGTATCAAAATAATTGACCCCGGCTTCCACTGCCGCTGCCATCTCCCGCTCTGCCTTTTCCTGGTCGATTGCGGTTCCTTTCTTAGAATAACGCAGGCAGCCATAGCCTAAGATGGACAGCTGGTCTTTGTTTCCCGGATTTTCTCTATATTGCATGCTTATTCTCCCTTGCACTTGTTGTTATGATGACTGCGAAATGGAAAATGATAATGAAGATGTCTTACCGCTGCTTTGACTGGATGCGCCTTTTGTTCACCTATAGCGAATACCACTCCGGCTGCAAGGGGCTCTAATAATTTTAGGATAATTCTTTTATATATGGCAAACGGTGCAAAGTCACATCCATGTTCCTCTGCACCTCGCTGGTACATCCCTGTACCAGCGTTGCCTGGTATTACCAAAATTCTAAGAGCCCCTAGCAGCCTGCGCAAATGTATTCGTCTACAGGCGAACAGAAGACTGCATCCTGACAAGTATTAAGAAAACAGACATCCCTATTTATCATTTCTCCATTTCGCAGTTACCGATTCTGCATAAGTTGCCGGGTGATGATATTTTCATACCACCACCCGGCACATATACTGTCATTATAAAGCTATCGGGAAAGTTTTGCAAGAATCACTCCCGCTCCTTTATCTTTTTAAATCCATCGGTCATGTCATAGGATGTAATGTTATCATTAATCCAGAGGTAAAATACATTGCCACTATACATTCCACGAACATTCTCGTAATTGACCCCGTTAATGCCCGGAATTTCTGCCTGTTTCTTAAAGGTTCCATTTTCATAGGAATATATCTGGTAGGTCTGCTTTGTTCTGCTGCTGCTATAATCCTCACAAACCAGACCGATTAAATTCTTATCCTTTGAAATGATGACACTCTTATAATCATATAATGCTTCGCTATAATCTACATCCTTTAATACAAGCTTTGCTTCTTCGGTTACTTCTCCCGGATTTTCTATATTAAACATGGAAAGCTTAATGTTTTCTATATTTCCGGTCTTCTCATCAGATTCATAACCGATGCCCAGCAAATGTGTATCATCCCAGAAATGCAGATATTCGGAGAAGCCTGTCACCTTGAGTTCGCCGATAATTTCCGGTTTTGCCGGGTCTGATAAATCCACGGTAAACAGCGGGTCGGTATTCCGGTAGGTTACAAAGTAACCAGTGTTTCCCATAAAGCGGGCGGCATAGATTTCTTCTCCCGGTGCAATGCCCGTCAACTGTCCGGTTAATTTCATGTTCTCATCCAGAATATAAAGTGCATTCACCTCATCCTCTGTACTATAATCGGTGGTCAATACCCTGAGATATCCATCACTGGCATTGATTGCAAAGGTATCTCTGACATAACCCCTTACTGCCGTTGCCGCCACACCACTGATTCTGCCCTCATCCAGTGCAAATTTTGCAATATTGGTAATCATTGCTCCATCATAATCTTCCTCATATAAATACAGGGCATCTTTGCTGATATAAGTCTGGGCATATCCAGAGATTACAAGCTTACTGTCCAGCACTTTATCCGGCTTATTTACATCCAGCGAAGAAACCAGTATACCACTTTCTCCTGATGACTCCGGCAGATAAATTTCACCGGCGGCAACCTTTTCTCCATTTACCTTCGGAATCACTGAGGTATATTCCTTTTCTACATATCCCACCACATCGGATGTCATATGATACTGTGTAAAAAGATAGACTACATCTCCGATTTTCCGGGAAGTATTATAATAACCATCCTGGATTAATCTTCCTTCAAATTCCGGATTCCTGCGGTCTACGATACTGTATACCTGAATCTGTGTGGTGCTTTTTCCATTCATTTTATAGCAGAATGCACTGTCTTCAGAAGCATCTGATACAGCAATTTCTTCATCTGAGCTTTCTTTATCTGAGTTTTCCTTATCAGAGCCAGCTTTGCTGCTTTCGCCCAAGGATGTCTCATAGCCCTGCACAACCAGAATCAGCTGGTCTCCATCCACATAAATTTCCATCACCCGGTCTGCTGCGCCACAGTCTTTCGGGAGAAATCGTGTTACTTCTTCTAATTTTCCATCCTGGATATCCGTTATAACAATGTATTTATCCTCTACCGTATAAATGTAACTGCCATCAATTTTAGCAATATCACTCTCGTCTACACCTTCCATCTGCAGATTTGTCGTAGAATAATCTTTTCCGCCTTCCTTGCTGCCCTCCGACAAATCGGCAACGGCACTTCCGTACTCAGTTCCATCACTGTAGTAATATTTGTCACTGCCGGAATTCATTGCTCCCGATGCAGCATAGCTTGTCTCTGCACTTGTTTCCTCTTCTATCCAGTTCTGCTGATACCCCTTAAGAAGAGTCTGATATACCTCCTTATAATCCGATGCACGATGATACATTGTTCCAAGAGAAGCCACATCCACATGCTCCGCTTCCTCTGTTTCACCAGCTTCTCCCACAGTCTGCTGCGTATCCGTCATTGCTATGGAATCCGTCTGCCCTGTACCGGAATTCTTATCAACACGGGTCACTGTTATATAAATTCCGCTGCATACTACCAGTGCCAGCACTGCCACCATACTTCCAAGTCTGCGCCATGGAATTATTTTCTTCGATTTTTTCGGTTTCAAGTGCTGATTTTCCTGCTGCTGTTTTGCTTTCTGTTCCTGTAATTGTTTTTCTATCTGTTCCGACTTCAGAGCCTCTGGTATCTCTATCTCTTCCGCCGCTTTTCTTAACTGGGTTAAAATCTCCTGTTCATTCATACCGGCACCTCCATCTCATCTGAATTTCCTGTTGTTTTCCAGACTTTTTGCATATCTTCCGTTTCTCACTTCCAATATTTCTCCACCATTTTCTTTATTCCCCGGCTCTCTTTTGAGCGGACGGTATTTTCGTTAAGGTCTAACAGTTTTCCGATTTCCTTACTGCTATACCCACAGAATAAATGCATGGCGATAATCATTCGTTCCTCGGAAGGCAGCTCAAAGAACAGGCTCCGGACTGCTGCATGCTCATCCATTCCGGATTTTCCCAGATGCTCTAAAAGCTCCGGTGTCAGCTCTTCCGGACGGGTCGCATACTCTTTTAATTTCCGTTTGCACTTATTACTTAAAATACGGAATATCCACGCCCGGAACGCTTCTGTCTTTCTAAGCTCCCCGATTTGTGCAAATGCATCTGTCACGGTATCGCTGACCACATCCTGTGCATCCTGCGGATGCTTCAGCACATATAACGCAAAGCGATACAAGTCCTGATAAACGCCTTCATATAATTGTGCAAATGCACCGGTATCCCCACTTTGTGCCCTGCACACCAGCTGCAGTTCCTGCTCCATATGCTCACCCTATACCTTCCTAAGTCCTTTCCTTTGACCGGTCTCATATATATAGTGTCGCTGAATTCCATTCTGTTGCATATATTTTAAATTTTTTATAACTGGCTGATTACCAGCACATCATTTTCACGAATCACAGTATTTCCGTTCGGTATCACAACCTTCTCATTCCGCTTTAGAACAAGAACCAGCTTCTCTTCTCCCAGTTTTATTCTGGATAATGGCTTTCCAATCCACTTACTGTCTTTTTCGATTGGGATTTCTGTCAGACAGATGCCAAGATTTTCTTCCGGAGATAAAGCACTTAAGACTATCTTGTCTCCGGCAAGCACTACCGTGTTGCCATTTGGAATGATACGCTCCTCGCCTCTTAGAATCAGTACCAGTAATAAATCCGGCAGGGAAGTAAGGTCTTTTATCTTGCGGTTCTCCCATGGATGTCCTGCTTTGATGCTGATTTTAACAAACTCCACCGGCATTTCATCGGAGTAGTCACTGAAGGTCTTCATGACGTTGCCATTTTCGTCTATCATGTCAAGCTTCTTTGCCACCAGTCCAAGCAGTGTACCCTGAATACTGATAGAGAACAGGACAATGAAAATAACTATATGGAACAAATCATTTTTCGTATATGCCGGGCTTACTGTTGCCATAATTGCAAATACTATGGATGCCGCTCCACGAAGCCCCGCCCAGGACACCAGAAGCTGCTGCTTTACCGGGCAGCGGAATGGCATCAAGATAGCAAATACAGAAACCGGCCTTGCCACAAATGTTAAAAATACCGCAATTGCCAGTGCAATCGGCAGTATCTTCGGCAGCTGGGATGGATATGCCAGCAGACCAAGCAGGAAGAAAATCAGCATCTGCATCAATCCGGTGATTCCATCAAAGAAATGCACCAGTGATTTTTTGTGATGAAGTGGAGTGTTGCCAAGGATAATTCCGGCAATGTATGCTGCCAGATAACCATTTCCATTTATCATGGATGCTCCGGCGTAGGATACCAGTGCCATACTGAATACAAATATCGTATCAAATCCATCCGTTGCAAAATTCACTTTTTTTAAAATGAATGCTGCTGCCAGTGCCACAACTACCCCCACTAATATGCCAAAAGTAATCTGTGAGAATATCATGACAACCAGCGAAAAACCACTTAATTCTCCGCTCATTATTGTTAATATAATTACGGTCAGCATATAAGAACATGGGTCATTACTACCACTTTCCACCTCCAGCATGGATGCAGTATTGTTCTTAAGATTCAGCCGTCTGGAACGAAGGATTGAAAAGACCGATGCCGCATCCGTAGAACTGATTACAGAGCCAATCAGCATACTTTCCCAGAAATCCATTTTCAATATAAAATGACAGAATGCTCCGGTTGTTACTGCGGTCAGTATAACACCCACTGTTGATAATAATACTGCTTTACCAGCCACCGGCTTTGCCTGTTTCCAGTTGGTTCCAAATCCACCGTAAAACATGATAAAGATTAAGGACACCGTACAAATCTGTTCGGCAATCGTAAAATTATCAAAAGGAATCTTTAAAATTCCATCTGTTCCAAACATCATGCCAAGAAGAATATATGCCAACAGCATTGGAATTCCCAGTTTGTTGGACATTTTATTCAATGACAGGCACAATAAAATCACTGCTGCTACCAGTAAAATATAGCTTGTCATAAATACCTCTCTTTCCTGTTTTTATTTACCTGTTGCTCTTACGTCTTCTTCTATCCCCTTTTCTTTTATTACTTCTACCTATTCCTTCTTTTCTTCTGCCTCCATGATACTTCCTGCCTTTACCAGTCCTCTCTGCAGTGCATCCCTTGCATTCTTCCAGGGCTGCTCCTTATAACGGTAATCATTCTTACAGATGAACCATTCTAAATCATCCCGCACCCTCTCATATCCGTTAATAAAAGTCTCATTTAAAGTCATCAGAAATTCATTCAGGTATTTCTTACCCATATATTCCGGAGCACCGGAAAACAGAACTTTATAATGATTTACACAAAAGCCTTTGGATGCTGCAAACTGTTTGCGGAAGTCTTCTTCTTTTTCATATAAATAGTAAATGGTATTGATATAATTTGTAAAGCTGTGATTAATGTAATCACACACAAAACACTTTTTCTCTTTTTCTTCCACAAAGGTAATCACCGGATGGACTGGCTGGCTCTTTTTCTTGAAAAGTACGGCCGCCTGAGGCAGTGGTGCTTTCATTGCTTTTTTTAACTCCTTAGCTGTCTTATCCATATGGGTCTTTAACATCATGGCAAGTCCTAATTTATTCGGATATTCATATAACATTCCCAAATGTTTCTGACAGAAGCCCTGTTCATCGCTCTGCTCCCGGATATCTCCCTCCATGTAACTTGCACCCGGTCCAATGGTATAATTGATAGCATTTTCTTCTAATTTCTGATACATTCTGCAGACCGGACATTCGCTTTCCTCTGCAAATGCATCCTGTATTGGTATCGTATAAATCTCTGTTTTCATTTTAATCTCCTTAAAGATACACAAAAGGGTATTCCATATGCACTCCTTCGGCCTGTGGAATACCCTTCTCTTTGCAATTGTATACCGTTTATTACATCATGTTTTTCTCTACTTCTTCTTTCATGGAAGAAACGTTAAACTTACGGATATTTTCATCCAGTTCTGCTACTACAGAAGTAATTCTGGCAGTTGCATTCTTACATTCTTCTACCAAAGCTTCAAACTCGTTCATTGCCTCAGATGTATCTCTGGCACTTGTTGTATTTGTCTCTGCTACTGCAGCAAGCGAATCCATTTTCTCTTCAATGGCACTCTTATGTTCATTCAAGCCACCGACTTCTGAATTGATTCCCTGAATAGAAGTGCTGACACTTTCAATTTCATGATTCAAGGCAGTAAAGATTGTCTCTGTCTCACGAATCTTTGTATTCTGCTGTTCAAATGCTTCTGATACTTTTCCGGTAATCTCTACACTGACATTAGAATTATCAATCAGTTCATTAACAATTTTATTAATCTGCTCTGAAGACTCTCTGGACTGGTCTGCCAAGGTACGGATTTCTTCTGCAACTACGGCAAATCCTTTTCCCTGTTCTCCTGCCCGTGCAGCTTCAATACTTGCATTTAAAGCAAGCAGATTTGTCTGGCTTGCAATTCCTGCAATAATCTCTGTTGCAGTACGAATCTGTAAGGCAGACTGATTGGTTCTGTCTGTCTGGCTCTGCACTTCATCAATAGACTGCCTGTTCTGTCTGCTGATTTCCACCAGCTGCTGCATAATCACCTCTGCTGATTCATTGCAGTCTTTCATTTTTAATGCACTGTCTGAAAGAAGTGTAATATTGCTGGCAATTACTTCAATAGCATTGCCGATTTCTGCTACTTTCTGCTGTACATGCTGTGTTTTCTCTGCCTGTGAAACGGTATTATCTGTAATGGAAGCAACTTCACCGCTCACCTGATCCAACGCTTCATTCATAGTGTCAAAGGACTGGCTGAATGTCGTAGACAGTTCGCTTAATTCCCTGCTGGCTCTACGGATTCCGGTCACAATCTGTGCAAAACTTCTTACCATATCATTGGCAGAGCCTAATAATTTGCTGATTTCATCATTTTTTTCATTATGTTTTGGTTCTTCTAACTGAAGGCTTCCATCCGCAATCTTATCCATACTGCCAATTACAGCTTTCAGTTTTCCGGCAATTGCTACTGCAAGCCACAGGGAACCTGCCACAAATACTGCTAAAACCACAATTAAAATAATCGTTCCCACACCTGCATTTAATGCTGTATTCTGTACCAGATGCATTATGATAATTCCGGCAAGTCCAACCAGAAGAATCGGAAGTGAAATTACTGCAATTAATCCAATTGCCAGTTTCTTTCCTATATTATTTTTTTCTGAAGATTTACGTTTCTCTGCCATTACTGCTCTTCCTCCTTATAGCTCTTATCTCTTATTCTTATGCATTGTCTTTTTATCCGGTTATCTTTAAATAAGCTGCGGAAAATGCCGGCATATCGAGACCACCCTGAAATACCGCTTTTTCTCCGGTCAGCAGGTCAACTGCTTCTGCTGCTCCTGCATCAAAGGATGCATGGAAGGGATTCTCTTCCAGATTGATTGCCACAAGAATCCGCTCACCATCAAAGCTTCTCTCAAATACAATCTGCCGGTTTGTTAAGAATACCTTGCGGTAGCTGCCATAGCAAAGTGTTTTTTCCGATTTATGAACCTTCGCCAGTCTGGAAATATAATCGGTAAGTTCATTCCATTCCGGTGCTTCAAAAGACGGACGGAGTGCTTCATCCCCACCATTTTCTTTCTTTCCTTCTGCAGCCCATTCACTTCCATAGTAGACACATGGGATGCCAGGAATTGCAAACAGCATTGCATATACCAGTGGAAGATGTTCTTTTTCCTTTAAAGTGCTTGCCAGACGGTTCACATCATGATTATCCAGGAAATTCAAAAGATGCCTGCCCTGATACATTCCGCAGAAATGCTGCTCCAGGGTATAATTGATTTCAAAGAGGTTGCGGTCATTAAAGCTGGACCACATTCCCTTATATGCCTGATAATTTGTTACACTATGCAACATATTCTGTTCATCCAGAAGACGGTTATAATCACCATGAATCATCTCGCCCAGGAGATAAAAATCATCCTTTTTCGAATCTACGAACTGACGTAATCTTCTTACAAAATCCATATCCAGACTGTATGCAACATCCAGACGCAGTCCGTCAATATCAAATTCTTTTATCCATCCTTCTACTGCTGAAAAGATATGCCGGATTACTTCTTCATTCCGCAAATTCAGTTTTACCAGCTCATTATGTCCTTCCCAGCCTTCATAGGAAAGTCCGTCGTTATAATTATTATTCCAGCCAAAATTCACATTTGTGAACCAGTCCTTATATGGAGAATTCTCTCTGTTTTTCAGTAAATCCTGAAATGCAAAGAAGCCTCTTCCCACATGGTTAAACACTCCGTCCAACACTACTTTGATATTGTTGTCATGTAATTTTCCACATACTTCTTTAAAGTCCTCATTGGTTCCAAGTCTTACATCTAACTTTGTATAATCCCTGGTATCATAACCGTGACGGTCTGATTCAAAAACCGGACAGAAATATATTGCATCCACTCCAAGCTTTACCATATGCGGAATCCAGTCTTCCACTTTCTTTATCCGATGAGCCAGAACACCATCATTTTCTGTTGGTGCCCCGCAAAATCCCAATGTTGAAATCTGATAAAATACACTGTCATATGACCACATAAAAACTGTTCCTCCTGTCTGTCCATCATGTGCTGTGGTTTTTCCCGCTACTCGCAGAATAAAGAATGTGCCTTGGCACATTCTCGCG
>OMDA01000776.1_pt1 | contig 14941 bp, 12 predicted proteins | sample 1645141 | NCBI WGS metagenome assembly OMDA01 (sample SAMEA103958151, study PRJEB25191) | human gut metagenome | reverse complement strand
GACATCCTCCATCTCAGCCGTCCCGAACCTCCAGTAAAGCATCCCCGGATGGCACTCTCAAGCCGGGCAAAGATATTCAGCCCCTTCGCCGCGCTGCGTGGCTTCGATGATGAAATTTCCAGCGAGGGAGCCAGCAAGCTGCTGGTGAAGAAAGTCGAACTTTCCGATGAGGAGAAGGACGCTCTATCCGACAAGCTCCTGCTGGTCAAGAAAGGCATGAAGGTCGTAGTCCGGTACTTTGTCCGAAGCACAGAGAGCACCGGAAAATACATTAGTCTGACTGGCACAGTTGTTATGATCGACCCAGTTTATCGAGAACTGAAAGTCATGCAGGACAGTGATAGAAAAGCTGTGGGCATTGAGAAAGAGCTGCCGGTCATCATTCCCTTCGATGACATTGCCGATTTTGCCGGTGAGGGCATCACTAGTATTGAGGACTACCTTGGAATTGAAAAATATCCTGATGACATATAAACTCCTACATGACAAAGGAAGTGCAAACGCTGTGAACTACCATTTCTGCGATGTCTGCCATTACTGCTTTGAGGCAGAGTCGCTGCCCGACCGTTGCCCAGACTGCGGCAAAACGGTCTATCAGAACAGACCTGCCATTCGCCCGGCAACCGAAAAAGAAGTACAGGATCTTCTGCGGGCTAGGGATGAGGAATGGGAATAAACCAATTGACTGCCTTCTGTGGTATCCACGGGGGGCAATTTTATTTCTATCACAAACTATACCTACGTCCCTATCACTTCGTCATCTTCTCCTTGACCTTTTCCGGCACGTCAATCAAGCCAAATCGGTAGAATATTCCATAAATATACGACACACCTCGGATATCTCCCAGAGCCTTGGGTCTGTCCACGACCTCTCCGATTTTACCGATATTGTGATACGCCAGGATTACGGAGCTCCAAGCAAGGCTCTTGCTGTCCTCTCTGCGGTCGATCCACAGTTCCTTGGTAAACTCATCTTCCCTGCCCTTCTTCAGCTTATATGTAAAGGGCAAGCCGGACAGGGTCTTGAAATTGTAACCTCGAAAAGCCAACACGCACTTCCAGAGGTTCACTTCGCAGGGATTCTTCTTCAGCGCAAGCAGAGCTCGGTAGTGGCGCTGCCTCTCTGCTCCGGTGCTGATATTGGCAGCGTCAGCGTCCTCCGGGAAGTACACGCCTTTCTCATACGGCAGATAAGAGGTCACAGAGGGACGGGACAGCCGCAAGGCAGCCATGGTGGAGGTGACGGCAGTGGAGTAGTTTTGTGTTTCTCTGAAGGTATTGAAGGTCTGCCGGACAAGTTTTGCCGTGTCCGACTCGTAGATTCCGGCGGTGATAAGTAACTTCCGAACCTTGATGGGGTTGAGGGACAGGGTGTCTGCGATAGTCTGCAATGACATCTCGGAATTATAAAGCACTACAGCAGCATCCAACTGTTCTTTCAGCTTTTCCCTGCATCGTACTCCGGCTTCCGCTTTTTTCCGACCACCACCCAGATTTCTGGCTTTATATGGTCTTTTCTCGCCCATAATTATTCATGCAACTCCAGCGGCAGACCATCCGGATCGTGGAAGAAAGTCATCTTTTTGCCGGTATAACTATCCACACGAATCGGCTCACATTCAATTCCAGCCTCTGCCAGATCATTTACTGTCTGTTCTATGTTATCAACGCAGAACGCAAGATGGCGTAGACCGCATGCCTCCGGACGGTTCACGCGCTTCGGTGGATTCTCTTCAGCGAAAATTTCCAGCTCCGTATGGTCATTGACACGAAGATCCAGCTTCCAGTCCTTGCGCTCCGGGCGGTAGTTTTCTCTGATGACAGAGAAACCCAGTTTGTTTACATAGAAACTCTTTGCAGCTTCGTAATCAGATACAATAATCGCAATATGATGTATTTTTGATAAGTTCATTTTCTCACGCTCCATTTTTTATTTCCATCACAAACTATATATAACACTCAAAAATATGCCGCGCGAACTTCTGGAGTTCAGTCCACACGGCATATTGCTTTATTTCAGTTTTTCGAGGATCTCATCCGCACTCATGCCGCTTGCCAGCAGTTTCTTCAGCACAGCTTCAGCCTCGACCTTCTTAGCAGCTTCGGCGGCCTTCGCCTCGGCGGCAACCTTCTTGGCCTCCAGCTTTGCGATTTCTTTTTCGGTCTGCTTGATTTCCGCCTTCTGCGGCTTTAGACTTTCACGCAGAGACTTGATGTCGGTCTTCAGCTCTTCAATATGGGCGACAGTCTTGGAAAGACCTTCTTCGAGCATCGCCTTGTCTTTCTGCAACTTTGCAATCTGAGCATCGAAGTCGGTAGATGCGGTAATGCGGTTCTTGCAACCTTTGGTTCTGGGCATAGGATGATACCTCCGATAAGATTTAAGGTTAGTATAGCACTGTGTGATTTAGATGGAAAGTCAAGTCATCTTCTTGATCAGTTCTTTACAATCATCCAATGCATCAATAATCTTTGGATATGCTTCAGAAGCGAAATCAAAATACTTCTGATCAACGATCTCGCCATGTACGCCTCTATTAGCTATCCTCACCACCTGAATTAACAAATCTATACATTTCGGATCAAGAACGCCCTGCCGGCTCAAGTAGTAGGCCGACTGAACAAGCGAAATATGATTTTTACCGTTATATCCAATAAAACCCATAGCATCGTTTAATTTTGTTTCGATTCCATACCGCATTTTAAACAATTCGAGATTTTGCGCTGGGATGTTTACTTTATCCTGCTTCTCTGTCTGCTTATTCGTATTTTGCTCATTTAGTAAATGGATTTCCTTAATTAAATTATCCATTCTTTCTTCAGAAGGCAAAGAGCCACCGTTAATTGTGAACTGCGGCGCTACACTGTTCGAGATTTGGATTTGCGATACAATTTGCTGAAGATTATCCAGACTCGCTTTTACTTCCTCATTGCTTTTTTCTACGGCTTTTTTGACCTCTTTTTTAACCTTTACACCCAGAAATTCCAGCTCCGAAAAAAGTGGGAGAGCCAAAAGAATAACCCAGATGATAAACACCGTACTAAGCATACTTGCATCATCCAGTTTTTCAATTGCAAATCTATTGATTGCCAAATAAATCGTGCTTATCGCTAGGAGAAAAATATACCAGAGTTTTTCCTTTAAAAAGGAAAGTAGCTTTTGCCACCACTTTATTTCTTCGTCCTTTTTTTCCTTGGTCTTTTGTTCATCCATACTGAATTTCCTCCGGCTCAGCCACGCCCATGCTGTCAGCACACCAATCCATCCGCCCATCGTATTACCGAACACATCATCGAACTCTGCGATGCCAAGTCCCGTAATATACTGGGTCGTTTCGATTGCCACAGACATCAAAAATGGAACAAGTAGCACCCACTTCTTCTGTATTATCCTGTATAAACCTGCTCCCAATGGTGCGAAAAGCCAGATGTTGTTGATAACTCCAACTCTCACAGCTTGCTCCGTCAGAAAACGATCCGCATAAGAAAACAAAACAAAGTTCGTCCTTTCATCCCCTGTCTCGCGGAACATCAGTGTTTCATAAAGGATGAATACTACATACGCAACCGTCAAAAAGATACTCATTTTCTTCGGCAGCAACAGTATCAGCAAACAGATAACGCATCCAGAAATGACAACCATAAACGGAAATCCGTTCAGGATATTGTCCACACACAGCATGACATGACCATTTTTGTCAAGCAGCTGATTCGCCTTTCCGCTTCGCTTGATGCCATGCTGCCCTTTAGACAGGACCATTGGATTACCATCTGCATCGAAATACATATCAGTGTCCGCTGTACCATCCCGGTGGTAAGTACGCTTCATAACCGTATAACCAGCATTCGTTGGTGTTGGATTACCGTCTGCGCCGAGATAGGTTATCTGGCTGATACGACCTTGCTCATCTCGCTGATATAGCTCGCCATACTGCCCAAGAGAAGATTTTACAGGTTTTCCTTCTGTGTCAAAGTATCGTTCGCCAATAACGGTTCCTTCCGAATCACGCAGATATGTTTTGACAGCATAACCAGATGTGCAGATGACGGGCTGTCTATTTTCATCGAGATAAGTAATAGCGCAATTTAGTCCTTGTTCATCATACTCTCGGTGCAAACCGTAATAGCCGCCTGCGCATTGGACTGGCTGCATATTAAGATCGTAGTAGAAATCGTCCGTTGCTTTTCCTTCCACCAGTGTTCTAACAATGGCGGAATAACCGGAACTAAGCATCATTGGTTGCTTATCTGCACCAAGATATCTGATTACAATATCACCATCGTTATACTCATACGCGGTGCCACAGTACTCACCATACCGTTCCACTGGGTTTCCAGCAGCATCGAGGTAAAACTCTTCTGTGACTTGTCCTGCCGAATTTCGTTTTCTCTGTACGGTTGTATAGCCCATGTCAATGGCGTCTGTGATGATACCGTCAGAGTTCACATAACTCGTGCTGGTCACATTTCTCTCTACGATTTTCCTTACTTCGAGTTCCGAAGACACGAAACCAGTATCATGATCAACGGTGGCATCTGGCTTTAAAAACAAGATTGAGGCCAGAATGAAAACAAGCAACAGTGCATGAGCACTTTTCTATTTCAGCTTCGCATTCAAACTCCATAACCTCGGCTCTTGATGGTCTCCACAACCTGCGTCACATACTTCTGGCAGGTATCGTGCTCAGGAGCTTCTACCATTACACGCACAACAGGTTCCGTGCCGGACTCGCGGACAAGGATACGACCGGTATCGCCCAGTGCCTCGGCTACGGCTTTGACTGCTGCCTGCACTGCTTCGTCATCCTGTGCGGCCTTCTTGTCAGTCACACGAACATTCTCCAGTACCTGCGGGTAGATTTTCAAAGGCTCAGCCAGCTTGCTCATGGGCAGTTTCTTGGCAAGCATTACTTCCATCATCTTCAGGCTGGTCAGGATACCGTCACCGGTGCTGGCGTACTTGCTGAAGATAATATGACCACTCTGCTCACCGCCGATACGGCAGCCGTTCTTTGCCATATACTCGTAGACGTACTTATCGCCCACGGCAGTCTTGGCATAGCCGATGCCCTTTTCATCAAAAGCCTTATACAGGCCAAAGTTGGACATGACCGTGGTAACGACGGTATTGGTCAGCAGCTTGCCACGCTCCTTCATGTAGCAGCCGTAGATGTACAGGATATGGTCGCCGGTGATAACATTACCCTTCTCGTCTACGCACAGGCAGCGATCAGCATCGCCGTCATAGGCAAAACCGATGTCCAGCCCTTTCTCTACCACGAACTTCTGCAGGCCCTCGATGTGGGTGGAACCGGCATTGTTGTTGATGTTCAGGCCATTCGGCTGATTGTTGATGACATAGGTGTCTGCCCCCAACGCATCAAACACGCTCTTGGCAATGTTCCAGCTGGCACCGTTGGCGCAGTCCAGACCGACCTTGACACCCTTGAAGGAGTAGATGCCCAAGGAGATCAGGTAACCCATGTAGCGGTTACGGCCGGACACATAGTCTACAGTGCATCCGATATGTTCCCGGTGAGCGAAAGGCAGCTCCGGCCAGTCCTTATCGAATACATGGAGCTTTCCGTCAATATAATCCTCCACCAGCAGCAAGGTTTCTTCCGGCATCTTTTCGCCGTAGCAGTCGATCAGTTTAATGCCATTGTCGTAGTACGGATTATGGCTGGCAGAGATCATGATGCCGCAGTCGAAGTCATCCACGCGGGCGATGTAAGCCACAGACGGCGTAGTGGTGACGTGGAGCAGATAAGCGTCCGCGCCGGAAGCGGTCAGACCAGCCACCAGGCTGTACTCGAACATATAAGAACTGCGGCGGGTATCCTTGCCGATGACAATACGGGCAGGATTCGTATCGCCGTTGCGTTCCCGGAGCATGTTGTAGTACCAGCCCAGGAAACGGCCTACCTTATAGGCATGATCTGCAGTCAGAGTGATTCCGGCTTCGCCACGGAAGCCATCTGTACCAAAGTATTTTCCCATTTTAGATATGTTTCCTCATCCAAAGAGTGAATAAACGAATAGGTATATGCTTTTAGCCGAGAGAGTCTCTCGTTGCCTGCTGCTCGCCACGGAGAGGCAACATACTTGAGCAGCACATCCATGTGACTTAACACATGGCCGATAATTATTAGTCTTTGCAGAACAATTTTCAGGCATCGAACTGTCCATTATGGAATGTGTCTTTTAATGAAATCAGAAACAATCATTTCATATTTTTCGGGATTTGTTCTATAGCAACTCGTATGTCCCGCTCCAGGAACTATATACATCATTTTTTGGCTTTGGCAGCTCTCATAAATTCTATTCGCCATGGACAGCGGTGCCTGAGTATCCTCATCCCCATGAATAATTAAAATTGGAACATTTGTCTTTGATACTGCGTTGCAAGAGTTTGCATCTTCTAAATTGAAACCGCCAAAAATTCTGGCTCCCGTATTTACAAACTGTGCAAACAGACTTATCAGTATTCCATTGTGATACAGCTTATCTTCACTATTTACCCTTATCATTTCTAAAGGTGATGTAAATCCTGCATCATCTATGATTCCGCAAACGGATTTTGGCAACCCCAAATCACTGCTCATCAATGCTATTGCCCCGCCCATAGAAATTCCCATAAGGTATATAGGCACCTGTTCTCCAAATTCAGAAGCCACCCAATTTGCCCAGTCACAGCAGTCATATCTTTCCAACACACCAAGTGTCGAAATATTTCCTCCGCTCTCACCATGTGCTCGCATGCTTACCAGTAAGAGGTTCCATTCATGCTCCTCTGTAATTCTGTAAATTGGCACTCCACATACATAGCTATCAGACCAAAGTCCATGAAAAAAGATGATAATTGGTGCATTTTTCTTTCTTTCAAAATAATGGCCGACTAATTTCACTCCATCAGATGCCGTGATCGTAATCTCCCTATTTGGCTCATTCTTTATCTTGTACGCTTCTGTTATTATTTTATACTGCCATTCATCAGCGATTTCTAAATCCGGCCAGTGTATTTCTCTTCTTGAGCAAGCCCTCTGAAAAGCATATTTACTTGCCACTATCAGCACCATTATTCCGATGACTAAAGTCAGCAGAAATATTAATCTATTTTTCCCATTTATATGTGCTTTCGTCATAAAAAACACTTCCATATAGCTTATACAGAGTTACATATACTTTAGCCTGATTATGCATTTAGCCGGATAGATATCCGTTGCCTGCTGCTCACCACGAAGAGGTAGCATATTCGAGCAGCACAGCCATGTTTTCGCATGGCTTGTAAGTATTAGTCTCTGCGGAACAGGTCGCGCGTGTAAACCTTGTCCTGCACATCGTCCAGACAGCTATCGTAACGATTGGCAATGATAGCCTGACTACGCTTCTTGAACTCATCAAGATCATTGACGACCTCACTGCCGAAGAAGGTGCTGCCATTCTCCAGCGTCGGCTCGTAAATGATAACAGTAGCTCCTTTTGCCTTGATGCGCTTCATGACACCCTGGATAGAAGACTGGCGGAAGTTATCCGAGTTGGACTTCATGGTCAGGCGATACACGCCAATCACACAGGGCTTCTCCTGAGACTTGTCGTACTCGTTATCTTCACCATATCCGTAGTAACCTGCCATTTGTAACACACGGTCTGCGATGAAATCCTTACGGGTGCGGTTGGACTCCACAATAGCCTCAATGAGGTTTTCCGGGACATCAGCATAATTGGCAAGAAGCTGCTTCGTATCCTTGGGCAGACAATAACCACCGTAGCCAAAGCTAGGATTGTTATACTGGTCGCCAATGCGTGGATCGAGACAAACGCCCTTGATAATCTGCTGAGTGTTCAAACCTTTCATCTCAGCATAGGTATCCAGTTCGTTGAAATAAGACACACGCAACGCCAGATAAGTATTGGCGAACAGCTTAACTGCCTCGGCTTCGGTGAACCCCATGAACAGGGTGTCGATGTTCTCCTTGATGGCACCTTCCTGAAGCAGACCCGCAAACTCATGTGCAGCTTTCACAAGGCGCTCATCGTTCAAATCCGTACCGACAATGATACGGCTCGGATACAGGTTATAATACAGGGCCTTAGACTCACGCAGGAACTCAGGACTAAAGATGATATTCTTGGTGTTAAACTTCTCGCGAACACTTGCAGTATAGCCCACCGGAATCGTGGACTTGATGACCATAATGGCATTCGGATTATACTGGAGAACCAATTTAATCACAGCCTCAACCGCCGAAGTATCAAAGAAGTTCTTCTTGCTGTCATAGTTGGTAGGCGCTGCAATAACAATGAAGTCAGCATCCTTATACGCTGCCTCTGCGTCAAGAGTAGCGGTTAAATTCAAGTTCTTCTCGGCAAGGTATTTCTCAATATACTCGTCCTGAATCGGAGACTTTCTGTGATTGATGAGGTCAACCTTCTCCGGGATAATATCAACTGCCATGACCTCGTGGTGCTGCGACAGCAGTGTAGCAATAGATAAACCAACATAGCCAGTACCTGCAACTGCAATTTTCATTTTACTCCTCCGTATTAGTTTTTCTTCAACAGTTTTTGAAAGAAGGAAAATATCAATTCATGATAAAGAATAAGTGTCACTATAAAGTAAAGTACCATGTACAACAAAGCCCCAGCAACAAACCCATTTCCCACTATGCTTGTTATGATATAAAATCCACCCCCCATAACCAATATGTAAAGTAATTCTTTAATCCACTTCACATTATATTGTTTTACAAAGCTCCGAATTGCACTTATATACCAAACAATAAGCGTGATAATTGATGCGGCTGATATTGATTCCGGAGTTCTAAAAATCCAATAAGCAATTGCATTCAGAGCAGCCGACAGCATTAACACAAACAAACACACACAGCAATATCGGCGTTGTCTATTGAGCACTTTATAGTAATTAAACATAATTGCACTTATCGAACTTGACAATGCAAGACCCGGAAATATAATCCTAAAATAAACCAACGAAGGCAAATATTCGGGTAAAACATATTTAACAAAAATATTTAAAGGGTAGTAAAACAAATGCCCTGCGAATACCATCATTGAAATAACAGCAATTCCCATGGGCATATCTCGTTCGATAGTATCTACTCCTCTCCGTTTCAAGTTCGGGAGTAAAACCATCGAAGCCGCCCCCATAACCGTTGTCGCCATGTTTAAGATGCTATATGCAAATGCATATATCCCGTATGTCTTCGAGTCAAAAAGCAGAGAAACAAACTGTTGATCAAGTGATAGAACCAAATTAGCGACTTGAAATGCCAGCGTTAAAGAAATTCCTGTTACAAAATAATCTCTTAACAATTTCCATGAATCATGAAAATTATTGTATTCTCCAAACGTAATATCTCTATATGTAAAAACATACCACAACATTAGAATTGCATTGATAAAAATAATCGCGCCAATATATAGTTGACACGGCACTTCCGATATATATCCAGCTCGGTATACTAATATTATGAGACCTGTTGCACAAAGTTTAAAAATGGCATATAAAATCTTTCGCTTCGATAATTCATTAAACCTCATTGTGCTTTGCGAAACGAATTGATAATATGTGGTTACATTTGTCGAGAATGTATCTACTGCAATTGCAAAAACGACGAATCTATAAACTCCGCTAAAGAACCGCACCGACACAAATGCAATGATTATTGATACAACCGCTTGAAATGTAATATAAAACTTTGTGTTGAGTCTAAATGCTTTCTTATCCAGCGTATCATATTCCTGCCCCGCATGTTTTAAGAGAACTCCATCAACAAAACCAAAGTGAAAAAGTGCAGTGTATGACATATATAGCGTGTAAACTTTATAGTACCCGTAATTTGATGCACCCATCAATTTCGGAATTATAAGTGCCGTTATAATACTGCTTGCCAATACTGTCGCATTACTTAAAACAACTTTGAAAAAATCAGATGCCATTTTGTTACTGCTTTTCATCAAATTATTTCCTAACCTTTTTTCTCATTTGTCTAATAAATCTCAAAGTCTTTACTAAATGAAAGTCCATGCACATCACAACGATCAAGTCACTTTTAGATAAAGTTTTCAACCAACTCATTTTTTTCCGAAATCCAATTTGTTCATCAAATAATCTACTCGTTTTGAATTGCTTATATTCTACAGAATAGTCATCAGAAGCCACTAAATTAAAAAAAACATTTTTTCTTTCTCGTAAAAGAGCCGTCTGGAAAATGGCCTTTTTATTCTCCTGCGACAATGGATATCTATCAATCACTCTTTGCAATTCAGCGCAATAGCGTTCTCGATCCTTTAAAAAGTTCTTTCGGTAAACCTCATGTGTTGCAGAAGAAGAATTATCAAAATAAACATACATTGCTTTTTTTAGAGTGATTATGGTCGAGCAATATGAAACAACTGTCAACAAAAAAAGTTGATCCTCCGCCAAAACACAGTCAACAAATTCAATGTTGTTATCCATAATAATTTTACTCGGAAACAGCGTTCTCCAAACTGACCCAAAAATTTTTCTTTCAACAACTACTGAAGTTATAAAATCATTTAAATCATTCAAATTACTATCTTCGAGCATCTCACAGGATGCCGAAATATTTCCGTCTTCATCGCCATATACAAAACTGCATATCACAATACTGTTTTCTTTCGCTTTCGCAAGAAGACTTTCTATAAAACTTGTCTCAACTCTATCATCCGCATCAATAAATACAATGTACTCCCCCTGTGCTTTTTTTATCCCATAATTTCGAGCTGAAGATACCCCTCCATTTTCTTTATGAAACACCCGAACTCGTTGATCTTCTTTCTCGAATCTTTTACAAATTTCTAATGAATTGTCTTGCGAGCCATCATCGATCAAAACAATATCCAAATTCTCATAGGTCTGACCTAAAATACTCCTAATACATCGTTCCAAATATTTATGTGCATTATATATAGGCACAATCACTGAAACCTCTTTTTTCATATTCGCCGCCTACCTTGTATAATTTGCAATAAATGTTCCGATATCATTGCTATAAAAAATGTATAAAAGTAGCCCCACCATAATTACTTTAATAATCAAATTAATTTTATATTTATCCTGATTGATAGAAAAAAGCATTACAGTAGCATAGGAAACCAAATACATTGTTCGTTCCATAAACAAATAACTAAAACACATTCCCAGCGAGAACAACGATAAGGTTTGTGTATATTCCATAATCATCGTATTTGCATCAGAACCTCTTGGAATTTTTCTTTTATACAGCCTACTTATCAAGAACAATATTCCAATATAGACTATCATACATATAAACAATATAGCCATTCCAAGTCCAGATCTCTTATAAATCGCTTGTATCGAGTATGAATCCCAATATCTAATAGCCTGCATCAAAGCAACTTTAACATAAGCCATACTTGAAGGAATTATGCTATTAACTAGTTCTAATACTCTCGCTCCCAAAAGGTTTACCCCAATCATTGTAATAACAACCGGGGTTTTATTCTTAATTTTTGAAAGTAAAGCAATTGGAACAATTATCAAGGCATACGAGTGAATTAAAGCTGCAGCTATCAAAAGAATTGCTGAATTAAGTAGTCTTTTCTTTTTGCAATACAGATAAACAGCAAGGGAAGAAAGCGCACATGCCGCAACACATCTTAAGCCTGAAACAGCCAGTTTAAATCCAAATGTTGAAAGCCACGCAAAAAAAACAAAAAAAGCTTGTGAATAAGGTACGCACCGCCTTTCACCATATTCCTCACATAAACGATCAAAAAAGATGTAATAGAAAACTGACAAATCAAGCAAAAGCGGAAAAAAAGGTAATAACGTATTATCAGGCAGTCTACTAATCAGCCAAAAATACAGCGTTGCTAAATAGTACGTTCCATATCCACCATTTTTTAATGCATAAGAAAAGTCATGTCCTCTCAATGCATTAACACCATCATAGTGAACAAACAAATCCCACCGTATTACACTATTAGGAACAAAATAATAAACAAACACTAACATACAGGCACAAAATGCTATAATCAAATATTTATACTGCCTGACGGAGATTATCGCATCGTTTCTAAAAATCGTGCAAGCTGTAGACATCACCAAAACAAATAGCGTTATAGCAATGCATACCCATTGAATTAGATTCAATTGCATAATTTTCCTTTCTATCACATTAGAGGATAGTTATTAAAAACATTACTATACTCTTTACCCATATGTACTGCTTTAAATTTTGTGCTATCCCTATAGGCTTCCTGCCCAAGACTTCTTCTCAAAGCCTCATTTTCTTTTAGTTTTAATATTCCTTCTACAATTTCATCCGCATTCGGCTCAATTAAAAGTGCACTTCTTTCATTTTCCAACATATCAGGAACTCCCCCAACATTTGACGCAATGATTGGCATCGCAGCGGACATTGCTTCTATCAATGTCATCGGCATTCCCTCCCATTTTGAAGGGAGCATAAACAAATCCGACTTTTCAAACCAAGGTCTGACATTCCCTGTAGTTCCTGCAAATATCACATATTTCGTTAGATGCTGCTTATCCACCTCCTCCTTAATATCTCCAAGCAAGTCACCCTCACCTACAAATATGAATCGAATTTTTTCTCCAGCATCAATTAATTTTTTTAGAGCTAAAACCATCTCGATGTGATTCTTCTGTTCTGAGAATCTTCCAATATGAAGACATGTAAATACATCGTGTTGAGCATAATCATCTTTGGGCGAAAAGTTATTAACATCAATTCCATTATAGATCATTGGAATCTCATTTATATTCATGCCATATCTTTTTTCTATCGATTTTCTAACGCGAGGGCTGATAGCAACTGGTACAGCCTTTCTACTTCTAAACAAAAACTTCTGAAAATGCTGGAGCTTTGGTGGAACTTCCTTTTCTGCGACATTATGAACCGTATGAAAAATTTTTCTTTCTTTACTAAGCCCGCCTGCAAGGACTGCATACATCAGCATGTATCTATGTGTATGGATAATATCCGGTCGAAAATCCCGTATTATTTTTTTCAGTTTTTGAGTCGCCGACCAATCGAAACCACTTTTCTTGTCCAAGAACACTAAATTGATACCGTTATGTATTAGTCTTTCCGTAATTGCTGTTTCACAATGATACATGCTAACAACCATAATTTCATGTTGCTTATTAAGTTCATAGCACAGATTCTCAACCATAATTTCCGCGCCAGCCAAGTTGAAATCTGGCATAATCTCTAAGATTTTCATTGTATCAATCCTTCTCAATCAGCAATTTTTTGAACGACCTTCTTAATAAAAGCTCTATTTCTATTAATTTGCTTATTTTTATAGCTTTCAAATTTTTCTTGGGTTTCCTTGAATTGTGCATTTCCAAATGTCAGATGTAACGCCTCTAACTGTGCAATATGTAAATTATGATAAAATGGACTTGTAATTTTTCCTTTCATATCATACATAGACCAGTAGCCATTATCAAAGTCTCCCAAATGCTTTACCAAGCTTTTTACTGCTGTATCCAAAGCCGTCTTATACTTCTCATTTCTATCAACCAAAGTCAAATCATACAAACCATATAATGAAAAAATCCAACCATTAAGTACAATTGGCTTATTTGTAAATTCGCAAAATAGAACGTCCTCACCCTCATATTTTGACGTTCCCCCTTGCTCGAGCGGTTTTAACATAAACTCAATCGCTTTTTGAGCTCTTTCAAGGTACTGTTTTTCTCCTGTAACCTTATATGCTCGGAGCAAAAGAGATGCACCCTCTCCCTGACACATCGAACCATAGGGAGCCTCTGGATATACAAAGCCAAAATTATTCCATGCACCTGATTCTTCTTGATTTCCAACCGCGAATTCAACGCAGTTCCAAAATTGACTAATGTATTTTTCTTCTTTAGTCATAAGATAAAGATCAAAAGCACCCAGCCCATATTGAAAAATTGCAACCGGGAAGTAGACCACCCCGGCAACTTCATCTGTTGTCATTGGGATTGTCTTTTTCTCCAGTGTCTCTGGATCTTTTGTGACTTTCTCGGTCATATTATTAAAATAGCCTTCTAATTTGCCCGGAACAAAACATTTTCCCATGTCTTGATTAACATGCATTATACTGTTTCCCGTTAGCATCTTATACCACTTTTTGATATTATAAACGCTTAGCCCCATACCATGCCCTCTCTTTTTAGCTGAGGTTTCTCAGCATGATTTCCATAATTTTCTCCGGCATAAACTCACTTGCTTTTTTTACGCAGTTTAACTTCATCGAAATAAACCGTTCCGGATTCAGAGCTATGTCATTCAAGCATTCTGTCAGCTGATCTACATTTCCCAATTCATATCCAAAACCAGTTACACCTTCGTCTATTACATCGCCACAATTATCCCATCGCGCTGTAACCACCGGAACACCCGCAGCGTATGCATCTATTATTGTACCTGGTACGCCTTCAGTTTTATAGTGTGTCGGAAAAATCATTCCAAAGTAGTCTCGCAATGTTTCTACACTTTCTTCTGGTTCAACAAAGCCTCTATACTTAACACAATCACTGAATTTTCTTTTTAATTGCTCAAACCACTCTTCTTGACCACCTTGAACCGGTCCATATACATCTAGCTGATAAACCATCCGTCCATACTTCTTATTTACTGATAAGACGGCATCCACTGCATCTTCTAGTCCTTTTTCTTTCGTTACACGAGCAAAGAAGCACAGTCTATAGGGTTCCGTATATTTAGCCTTGAATAATTCATCCGTGTCAATTGGTACAATGTGTTTAAAATTTGGAAAACGTACAATATTGTCAAAACCCTGTTCCTGCAATGCGTCTGCCATACTACTCGTTTCAACATAAATGTAATCAACTTTTTTCAAAAGTCGCTTCAACCGCTCATCAGCGTTTGTCATTGTTGGTAACCAACCACCT
>OMDA01000773.1_pt1 | contig 15010 bp, 13 predicted proteins | sample 1645141 | NCBI WGS metagenome assembly OMDA01 (sample SAMEA103958151, study PRJEB25191) | human gut metagenome | reverse complement strand
CTTAATATAAGTTATTGATTTACAGACGATTAAATATTAATTTAACGCAGTATTGATGATGCTATACAAGAAAAATTGGAAAAGAAAATCCTGGAGATATTGCCGTCACAAGGTGATTTCCTGAAAGATATGAGCATCAATGTTGATAGTGTCCGGGAACATCTTGGTTATAGAGACATTGCTGTGGAATTTCTTGCTGTAGAAAATGTAGATGATGAAGATTCCTGCTATTATGCTTTGACGCTGAAACATAATGATTCAATCCCTCATATATATAAAATATGTTCCAATATAGAACTTCGGGATATTTGTAAGCAACCTCTTGGAACTCTTTATGATAAGGTGTGGGGTACTCTGAGTAATGAACTGCAGGGAGTTTCTAATGTTTATTTTGCAGTAGATGGTGAGTTCCATAAGATTTCGATTGAATATTATCCTGATCATGAAGGAAAAAGCCTGTTTGATAAGAAACAATGTTTTCGTCTTTCTTCTACGCGAGAAATAGTCAGACAAAAAGCTGTTCATCCAAAAATAATAAAAGATGTGGTTATTTATGGAGATATTGACTATGATTATTGTGAGAACGTGGAAGATAGTGTTGCTTGTCAAGAGTTGGAAGTCATAACCGAAGATAGTGTTAGTACAGAAAGGGGGGCTTTGGACATTTTCCTGCCATTGAAAGGAACTAAGTATGAAATGGAACAGATTTCTTCACTTCTTCAAAAGCAAGGTGTATTTCCTGTTTGTTATAAAAAGGAAATGGCTACGGAGGAATCTGTGAAAAATCTAAGTTATCATAGTCCTGTGTGGCTTCATTTTGGAACACATGGCTTTTATTCCCCTGAACCATTAGGGGATGCGGATAATGATGATGAGTTTTCTGGTCCGAGTACAGAAGAATATGTGTTGTCAAAATCCGCCTTAGTTTTTGCTGGTGCAAACAATACGCTGTTAGAGGGAAATCCTGATAGTAATCGTGATGGATTTTTAACTGCATACGAAATGTCAACGCTGGATTTGTCGAAGACGGACATGGTGGTCATGTCTGCTTGTGAGTCTGGACTTGGTGATATTGGTAGTGAAGGCGTATTTGGTTTGCAGAGAGGTGTGAAAAAAGCTGGAGCTAATAGTATATTGATGACTCTCAATAAAGTGAATGACCATGCTACAACTTTGTTTATGGTGCATTTTTATCAAGGATTGATAGATGGTCTCTCTAAAAATAGAGCTTTATTGGAAGCTCAAAAGTATTTGAAAAATGCTGAGGGTGGTAAATGGAATGATATGAAGTATTGGGCTTCTTTCGTTTTGCTTGATGGTTTGAATTAAAAAATAATAATTATGAAGAAATTGTTTGTTATTTTGATATTTTTGTTGGCTTGTGTCTCATGTTCCTACTCACAGGGCATCAGTAAGGAAGAGTTTGAAAATATAATCATTGGGATTAATTCTCAGTTACCGATGTCAATGGGACCAACAATGACATGGGAGTCAATGTCTATGAATGATAAAGAGGTTTTTTGCAAGTTTCAAATTAATGACATCGGTAACACTTTGTCAAAAATGCAATTATCCGAAGAACAATTGAAGAATAATATCAAGATGATGTTAGCTGGTTCGGATGATATAAAGAAACTGTTTTTGACTGTGGCAGCACTTGGTTTGAATTATCATGTATCAATGGTTAGTGAAAATACGGGGATAGCTAAAGATGTTAATCTATCGCCTGAAGAATTATTGAAATGTGTGGAGACAGGTGTGTCTTCGAATGATAAGGTTAAAATGATTTTGGAGACGACTAAGTCCCAATTGCCACTAACACTTGCAGCAGGGATGACTATAACAAAAATGATAGTTCAAGATGGCTTTTTAACTACGGTTATTGAAATCGATGAAAATCAATATAGTCTGACACGTTTCCAAAGTCAGGAAGCTTTGCAGGGTATTGAAAAATATGCAGATATAGATTTAGCGACCCATACTCAATGGGAAATCTTTGCCGATGCTGGTTTGGGTGTCCGTTATACCTATATTGGCAATATTTCCAAAAAGTCAATCAATCTTGATATATCTAATCGTCGTTTGAAAGAATTATTGAAAGAGAAAGATGAGTAATAAGTACGACATATTTATCAGTTATCGAAGGACTGGTGGTGCTCAATATGCACGCATTCTCCAGTTAATGCTATCGCAGAGAGGCTTCAAGGTTTTTTTGGATTATGACGAATTAAAGGATGGAGTCTTTGGTAAGAGGATTAAGGCTGCTATTCAAGAGGCTCCTATATTCATGTTAGTCTTATCAAAAGACTCCTTGGATCGTTGCAAAAATGAGGATGATTGGGTACGAGAGGAAATTCTTTATGCTTTGCAGGGAGGAAAGAAAATAATACCAGTCAATCCTGATAAAAATTTTGATGGCATACATACTAGAATCCCTGAAAATATAGCATCTATTGCCAATGATATCCAGCATTCGGAAATTGATTTTGGACAAACGTTGGGTGTTTGTGTTGATTTTATGATTTCCAATCGTATATCTTCTGTGCTAGGAGATAGAATGCAAAAGGACAAGGTTGATGTAACGGGTGATGCGGCAAGGGAAACTTTAGCTAAAATTGATGCTCACAATAAGTTTATGAAAAGACTTGGCATCTGTATAGGAGTCATAGTAGTTCTTTTGGTCGGATTTACATGCTATATTTGTTGGCAGCGGCAGCTTGCGAATGAACAAGTAGCAAATGAAAAGAAACAATTAGAAGAGTTAAGAACCGAATTAGAAAAGAAACATAAGGATTTCAATTTGGTCTTGAGTCCTCATCTATCTGCATTGCAAATGAATACGATAGATACGATTCTTATGAATATGGTTTGTGTACGTGAAGATACGTTGTGGATGAATAAATTTGAATTTACGGAAGACGAATGGAAAGGACTATTCGGGACTACAAATAGCCAAGATGGACATTCTGTAATTACTTATAAACATTTACCGATGGTCAATGTTTCTTTCGGTGAGGTTTCCATGATATTACTTGATAGTTTGCGCAATATGACAGGCATCAATTTTCAAATTCCTTCTGTTGCAGATTGGCAATATGCTGCTCATGGAGGTAAACATCATGAGAGTTTTATCTATGTGGGAGACAATGACGTGGAAAAGGTAGCATGGTACAAAAATAATTCTGGCAGAAAAGTACATCCATCGGATGGTCAGCAAGGCAAGGAGCCTAATATGCTGGATCTTTACGATATGAGCGGAAATGTAGGTGAAATGTGTAATACTCCTTTTGGAACATTTAAAGATGGAAAAATACAGTGGACTTTATGTGGTGGAGATTTCAACTCGGATGCTAATGATGTATTAGCCAATTCCAAGAAAGGCTTTGATACAGATGAGAAAAGTCCTACAATCGGTTTTAGATTAGCTATCAGAAAAGAAGAATAGTCGTTATTTATTGATCATTAAAATATATATTGGTATGAAAAAAATCTCATTATTCCTTATGCTCGTTCTTATGTCGTTTCCTTTGTTTGCACAGGAGAACGATGTAGACTTAAAAGTTCAAGAAGTTTATCACGCTTGTATCAACATACGTGATGCTGTAAACGCTAATGACTCTGCAGCGATCAAAAAGTCTGCCAAGCAACTGGAGATTTGCAATACAAAAGAGTTTGTTGCATTGAGAAGCAAGCAGAAACAAGAATCATTAGTTGGTCACTTGGTCTTTGATGAAGAATTTGCCATGCAACTTGCAGATGGTAAGGACGTTTTCCAACAATCAGACTCTATCAATAGCTCTAGAACAGAAAGAGGTCAAACAGCCAATGGCGCCATTCGAACTAAAACATGTTTTGCCAAGGCGGGTAAGAGTGTAAGGTACACCTTTCCATCCATGAATAAGCAAATTTTGGCGGTTGTGGCAGAAGCAGGCGGTCGTGTCACTATGAAAGTCCATGTAACGAATAAGAAGGGACTCAACAAACGATATGATGATACCACAAGTGTAAAACAGGGTTTGCCTAACCGTAAGACCACTTTTATGTTGCCTGGTGATTGCGTGAACATTGTGGAATTGGAGGTAGTCAACTGTAGTAAAAAAGATATCAGTTTTGTGGTGATAAGTAACTAATCATGTAGTTAATTAAATAGCAAAGGTTGGATTTTAAAATAAGTGATTTAATAAGTTATACGCTATGCACAAAATGATATTATCAATATTCGCTTTATCTCTTTCCCTCTCCCTCAACGCCCAGTCATCATCCGAGGCACAAACACTCCATAACAAGGGCAAGCAATGCGTGAACGAAGGAAAGATAGTAGAGGGACGCGGATATACCAAGCAGGCCTTGGATATGCGCAAGAAATTGTTCGGTGAAGTAAATGAAGACTATATCACTTCGCTCAACAATTATGCTCTCAGCTTTGCATTGGAAAAAGATTATGCCAATGCAGTGAAATACCAAGAGCAGGCGATGACGCTTTGTGATAAACTAAAGGAAAAGCAAGGCAGACCGCATAAGAACTATGGGCTTTATGCGCTCAACATGGGACGCTTTTATTATCTGAGCGATAATATAGATGGGGCTGTCACATATTGGGAGAAGGCATTGCTTCATGTGGAGAAATTCACTGAGATGTATGAAAATCTCCTGCAATGGCTTGCCATGATTTATAGCGACCGGAATGATAATAATAAACTTCAACGTATCATGGTGTTGACGGAAGAGCATAACCAGCATGAACTTACTAAGGATTGTAATGAGCCGAAGTGCATGTTGGGCAGAGCCAACTATTATGCCTCTAAGGGCAACACAGCCAAGGCTAAGGAATGTTTTATGCAAGTGCTGTCTATGAACATGGATGATAAGGTGAAGGCGGAAGTATACGAAGCTTACGCCAAGTTCTTGGCAAATACCAAGGACTGGGTTAGTGCAGGTGAATACGAAACGCTTTCCGCCAACCTCGTCAAGAAAACACAAGGAAAGAACGCAACTTATGCCAACCAACTCTACATGGCAGCCTTGTATTGTCATATTGGAAAGCAATATCAGCAAGCTATCGATAATTTTAATGTGGTCATCGAGTTTTATCAGTCTTCTGCAAATGGAGATACATCGTTAAAGAATGCATCTTTAAAGAAGATTGCCGATTGCCAAAAAGGTATCGGCAATGCGTATTCTGCCATGAAGGAATATGCTAAGGCTTGTGAGGCTTATAACCAGCAAATTGCTTATTATGAACGGTATGATAAAAACAGCGAGGATTATCCAAAAGCTATTCTTCGACTTGCCAAAGCCGAGAAATTCAACAAGGACTATGATGTTTCTATTGTCCATCATAAGCAAGCCATGCAACTATTCGACGAGAAAGGCATGGCGCAAGACTACACGGAGGCAGCATCCTCTCTGAAACTCTGTTATGTATATGCAGGAAAATCAGAGGAGGTGGATTACAAGGATGAAGCCATGCAGAAGGACAGAATTCAGAAATTGGACAACATCATTAAGGATGAGAAGAACAACCTGCAGATGACCCTTCAGTATTTGGGTAAGTTGACTTATGCTCGTTCACTTGCTACTATCGCAGGCTGCTATGCAATGAAGGAAGATTTCCCTAATGCAATCACTTACTATAAGCAATATATGGAAGCTATCAGGGAGGCCGTTCGTGAGGAGTTCCGTTTGCAAAGCGAAAGCGAGAGAATGCAGACCTGGCAAGAAGAAACCAATAATATCCAAGAACTCTTGGAATTGTTGACCATGATTCCGCAGGATAATTCCTCACTCTTCTCAGAGTTATCTGCCATTGCTTATGATGCTGCACTTCTTTCTAAAGGTATTCTCTTGAACTCGTCCATTGAATTTGAAAAGGTACTTACCCAACATGGCGACAAAAAGTTGAAGGAACTTTACGAGCAAACGAAGTCCATCTCAAACCAAATCTCCAATTTGCGCCAGAATGCCAAGAGCGACGCCGACTTGCAGAAAATACTAACATTGTCCCAAAAGAATCAAACACTCCAACTGCAGCTCTATAAGCAATGTGCGGAGTTTGCGGATTTCACTAATTATATCTCATATAACTGGAAAGATGTGCAAAAAAAATTGACAGCTACCGATATTGCAATCGAGTTTGTAGCCATCAAGACAGGCGTATTGGATAACGAGAATTTTATGGAGGCGATTATTCTGATAAAAGATAGTAAAACTCCTGTAACGATTCCAATATGTACTTTGGCAGAGGCAAAGGAAATGCTTGACGATGATCATATTTATGACTCCTCAGATAATCTCGTATGGGATAAAATAAGAAAATATTTGTCGGGAAAGAAACGATTATTTTTCTCAGCCGATGACATATTTAATAATATAGGTATAGAATATTTGGCATACGACGGAAAACCACTTAGTGAACAGAGGGAGGTCTATCGCCTCTCCACGACTAAAGAACTTTGCTATCATCATCAGCAAGTACAGGCAGGTAATGCTGTTCTATTTGGCGATATCAATTACAACGAAGATGCAATTAATTCCTCTGTAAAGCGTGATTTGGCGAAGCTGCGTGGTAATGGCGATGTGGGCACATTCGGCAACTTGGATAATACGAAACGTGAGATTGATGAGATTCAAAAAATACTTAAGAATGGAAATATTCAAAAAGTTGTGGAATTTTCTGATCAAAAAGCAAGCAAACAAGTTTTTTGTGGGTTGACTGATAAGAAACTGAACATCCTTCATATTGCCACTCATGGTGCATATAGGGTTCAAAAGGGTGTTACTGACCAGGAAGCAATGTCGAACAGTATCCTTGCTTTTGCTGGTGCCAATTTAGATGATACGGGTATCGTTACAGCTGCAGAAGTGGCAAAGATGAACCTAAGGGGGTGTGATCTTGTGGCTCTTTCGGCTTGTGAAACAGGATTAGGTAAGTTGGGTACAGATGGTGTCTTCGGCTTACAGCGTGGTTTTAAAAATGCAGGTGTCCATACCCTATTGATGAGTCTGAAGAATGTTTATGATACTTCCACTGCCGAGCTTATGATTTGCTTCTATAGGTATCTCATGTCTGGTGTGAGCAAACGAGAGGCGTTGAAAAAAGCGCAACAGGATGTACGGGCTAAAGGATATAAAGATGCAAAATATTGGGCATCGTTTATCTTGTTGGATGCGATTTAAAAAGATTGAGCAATATGAGATAGTTATGCAAATTCTTTTAATTCTCCTTGCAGCATTAGCGCCTGTAGCAATTCTGTTGTGGTATATCTATTTTAAAGATAGCTTACAACCTGAACCAACTAGATTGCTTATAAAGGCTTTCTGGTTTGGGGTTCTTTCGGTATTCGTTGTGTTCGTCACGGTTTTCCCTTTACAACTTTTAACCGGTTTTGGACTTGATGAATCAGAAACGATAAGTGACGCTTTCGTAAATGCCTTTTGTACTGCAGCCATCCCTGAAGAAGCAGCAAAGCTTATCGTTCTATGGCTCTTTCTGCGTAAAAATCCATATTTTGATGAACATTTTGACGGAATAGTTTATGCCGTGTGTATCGGAATGGGATTTGCTGCTTTCGAAAATATACTTTATCTTTTTCAAAGCTATGATTCATGGATTCCGGTTGCCATTGTGAGAGCTCTCTTTGCTGTTCCTGGTCATTTCCTTTATGCAGTAATCATGGGATATTATTATTCCTTATGGTATTTCCGTATTAAAAGGAATTGGCAAACATTTATAATGATATTGCTTGGCCCGATTTTGGCGCACGGTATCTATGATGGTATTCTTTTCTCAATGGACCTTGATGAGTCCTTAAGTGTTGTACTTTTTTTCCCATTCCTGTTCTTCTTCAATAAACTTAGAAAAATAGGAAAGAAGCATATTGCTGAACTGGCCAATAAATAAAATATTATTTGTTATTTTATAGAAATCATGGACATATAATGAACTATTCAGGTTAAAATATGAGAAAAATTGTAGTATTCTTTATGGTATTATTGGGCTCATACAATGTGTTTGCTCAATCAGTCCTTGTACAAAGAGGTATTACCTATCGTTATAATGGTAAGAATCCACGTATGCCGATATGTTGCTCGTGTTGATGAGAGTGAGGTGGATACGCTTGCTCAGATGACTGCTTTTTGCTCATAGCTATGGTTAGGATATGGAGGGAGAACCCCATGGCGAATGACAACCATAATTGAAAAATAACCAGAAAAATATGGAATCAAGACAATATAAGTTCAATAACTCCACGCTTACAGTCAAGTTTGGTAATATTCTTGACACTAATGTAGAAATTATTGTTAGTTCGGATGACTGTTATATTACAATGGGAGGTGGTGTGTCAAGAGCTATTCTTCAAGCTGGTGGTGACATAATTATGAAGGATGCTCAGAAGATGTGCCCTGTGCCCCTTGGTGACGTGGTTGTAACTACAGCAGGTAAAATGGAAAAGCAAAAGTATGTATACCATTGCATTACTATAGATAAAAAACGAAGATTGCAGATGCTAGCACTTCAAGTAACGGAAGAAGATGTATTGGATTATCTTCTTCAACATGCCGTAGACAAGTGCTTCCAACTGATGCTTGCTATGGATCTCACATCTATCGCATTCCCTGCTATAGGCGCTGGTGCAGCGCATATTCCTATAAGAAAAGTAATAGAGCAGATGTCTATCGCTATAGCACGCAATCTGGCATGTACCAATAAGACGTTAAATGTAGAACTGTATCTATACGACTTATACAATCTATATTCTGAATCAGATTACATAACACTATTCGAAAGCCTTGCGGCAAAGGCTGCATTGGTGGAATATAAGAAGAGAGTGGCTACCGAAGATATGGTAAATGTTGTTACAACAATAAACAAAGACATTGTTCTTCCTGCTCGTAGTACTATGAAACACCAAGTTTTTATCAGTTATTCCAGAAAAGATCAAGAAGTGGCAGACTATCTTTGCGATTTCTTAAAAGAGAATGGAATAGAGTATTGGATCGATAAGGAAGGCATATTTAGTAGCAGTAATTATAAAGAGCTTATTGTTGATGCAATAGATGTGTCGAAAGCCGTTATATTCATCAGTTCTATAAATTCCAACTCCTCCATTAATGTTATCCGCGAAATAGGCTATGCAGTGAACATGAACAAGCCAATCCTTCCCCTTATTCTTGATGATGTACCTTATGCGAAGAGTATCCGTCTCGATATATCCGATATAGACCAAATAGACTTTAAAAATCCAGTAAAATCAAGCAAGAAACTCATTACAAGCCTGATGTTTGTGGCCAATAAATAAAAAAATATTTGTTATTTTATAGTGATCATGGTATTAACGTATGATAGTCTATAAAGAAATTAATCAACTTGAAGATGTTAATGATAGATTTTGCCTAAGTTGGTGCTCCTTATAATTGTAGAATCAATAAGATGTATAATCATTTAAAATGAGATAGTAATGAAAAAGTATGTTCCAAATCCTGTAGATACTACAGATGTCAAATTGCCAATGGAATTGGAATCGTTGGTTGAGGAAATGGCAAAGAATGTTCATGAAGTATGGGCGCAAACTCGTATCTCACAAGGTTGGTCGTTTGGTGAGGAGAGAAATGATGCTACCAAGAAGCATCCTTGTCTTGTACCATATGAGGAGTTGAGCGAAGAAGAGAAAACGTATGATAGAAATACTTCTGTTCAAACATTAAAGTTGATATTAAAACTCGGTTTTAAAATTACCGAATAACTTAGAAGTTGTGCCCGACACGGATAAGGGAAGAAAGATATGAAAAATTGGACATTGTTTTTGTTTTTGCTTGTAGCAACAACATGTTATTCGCAAACTGACAAAGGAATCAAAACTTTGATTTCTGCATTGGAGGAAAAAGAAATCAAGAGCCAAAAAGACTTAGGGATATATTACTCATTTGGTTGGGAAGGATTTACGAAAAATAGAAGTTTATCTATGTTTTGGTATCAGGAGGCAGCTTTAAGGGGTGATAGTGAGGCGCAAGCTTGTATGGCAGAGTTTTATGAAGCAGGTGAACTTGTAAGAAAAAATACTCAAAAAGCCCAGTATTGGTATAACTTAGCTGCCAATAGTACTACAAATGACAAGTCAAGAACGACTTTTATCAAAGATATTAAAAGAAATGGCGGTGTGTATAGCAAAAATATTGGATATTCTTATAATGAAGATTATGGCTATCTCTCCTTGCATTTGTTGCATCCTCATTGTATGTGTGACGCATCCACAATCGTCCTTTATGGGGAAAAGGCGAGTTTGTTGGAATTTCTAAATAGCAATGAGGGCATCGAAAAAATAATTCATGGAGCAAGAACCACGGATGAAGAAATGAAAAATTGGGATGACCAGTGATTATACGTACGAAAATTTAATGTGAGATTTAGAGATGATATGGCTAAAGTAATATTGCCTTATATACTTTCATTGAGGCTCTCTTTGTCTGCTACTGATCAGACAAAGAGAGCTTTAGTTATTGGGTTCGGCATGACTGATGATGAAGAAATCAATCTTTATGAAAAGGTAAGGTTGTAAAGAAGTTCACTTTGAAGAGATAATAAACCAAGTAGGGGCATTCAGAAAGGATAAGAAGAGGGCAGGAGGCTATGTCGTTTGTATTCAATGGCCTTCTGCTTTTTGTCTTTATATGATACTGAAAATATCGAAAAATTAATATTTTCTGATAGAAAAGGATTACTTCTATACTCTATATCTTATAAACAGTCAAAATAACAAATTTAGAAGTTGCGCTCGACACGGATTTAGGGTATTGAGATATGAATAATAATAAGTTTGGGGGTATTCATATAAGGATAAGTAAACGCTATGTTGAGTAAGAATAAAAAGAATATTAAGATGAAGAATTGCTGCTTATATATAATAATAATGATGTTGCTCCTTGCAAGTTGCTCAGAACAACAGGTTATGGAAGAAACGTCATCTCAACAAAAGTTGACAGAACAGAAAGGCATGACGGTTACTCCTAAAGACTCTGTTGCGTCATTGTTCAATCAGGCTCGTTGGGGGGATAGTTCGGCATATCTTAAATTAGCAGATTGCTATCGTGATGGCTTCGGAGTAAAGAAGGACTTGTTAGGGATGATAACAATGACGGCTATTGCAGAGGAACTTGGTGGTATTCAAACAATGGATGACTATTTTAAAAATTTGCCAAACGAGCATGAATACAAAACTTTGTATATGTTGATGGGTAGTTACAAGTCATATATTCAAGAAAGTGCCGACAGTGTGATGCAAGTACTTCGTGGAAATGATAGTCCCGAAGCTCAAACGCTTCTCGCCTTTGTTTTGATGGATCAAGGAGATACAATTACAGCGAAAAACCTTATCAGAGAAGCTGCAAATAAAGGTTGCTCTTTGGCAGAAATTTTCTCCATGGTTCCTGATGGAAAAGACCTCGTAAGAGCTGATGCTGCTAAACTTGCGATGATTGCAGAACAAGTGCCGCTTATTTATAGCCTTCTTGGCAATCTCTATTATGAGCCTGACGAAAATGGTAAGACAGAAGAACAACTAGCTGTTGAATACTATATGAAGGCAGAAGAACATGCTATGCTTGGAAGAAAAGGTGCTGCACGAGTACTTGACTATTATAAAAGTGGTGGAAATATTCAACTGACAGAGGATGATATAAAACGATTGGAGTTGATTGCTAAGCCACGGCAAATAGAAAACGAAACTGCAAAATAAATGGTGATGATATGGAAAAGATAAAAAATTAACGATGACGAACAAGAAATATTATGTAGTATTGGCAGTTATCATGATGTACCTATCCCTATTGTCATGCTCAGATTTGAAAATAGGTGTCGGTCTAAAGGGTGTAATACTTGATGAAAATAAGATAACGTTGGACGGCGATACATTTGATATCAGGGAAAGAATTGGTGATAGTCTGCTTATCGTATGGAACTATACTCATTCTAACGATAGAACACCATGCTATCTTTTAAAGTATGAGCGTAATGGTTTCTATTATCCTCAAATTGGTGGGAGTGATATTACGTCAATTGATAATACAACTGACTTTGTGAGCATAGACGACAAGGAGGTTTATGACATAAAAGATAAAAAAGTGTTGTTCTTGTCTCAATGTGATGCATCAGGATTGTACTATCTTGGCAAATGGAACAACCTGCATCTTTTTGCAAACTCTGATACGATTTGTTTCTCCGATGGGAAATATGTTGGACTTCAAGATGATGTGTTCTGCCGCAAACCAAAGAAAAACGGTGTGTTGACTCTAGTGGCAGGAGCGCAAAGAATAGATGTCCCATTTGGCAACCTATATCATGCGAAAAAGACTGGAGACAATAAAAAAGATGTATCTACAGAGAAGCTGATGAAGAACTACTATATCAAGCCTCGGAGCAAACATGAAAGTATGGAAGCTGGTTTTAGCGTGGATTTGGAAGTTCCGAAGGCTAATTCTGAAGCAGACAAGGCTATTCGCGAATGGATGATAGCTGCCATAAAGAATGATGCTTTTTTCCTGCTAGAACACAATATTGAAATTCCAGCAGGTAAGTGTGAGACGCTAAATGATATGCAGCATTCATTGGATGAATATGGAGCTTTATGGGAAAAACTCTGCCGGGCAGAATATCAAACTGGAGACACTTTAAGGTTGAGAATGACTTGTGACATTAAGGTGAGGATGATAGTGGATTGTGATGACTATACCACTTATTATTATAAAGCAAGTTTGTATAATGGTGGACTTCATGAGTTGCCTCGTGAATACTATATCACTTACGATAAGAGAAGAGGAGGGCTGCTTGATGTAAACAACTCCGTGAAACCTGCTATGATGCAACAGTTTCGGCATCTGGTTTTGAAAAGTTTGAAGAAAGAGTATGATTTCTGCTATGAACGTGAAAGTTCATGGGCGGATTTTACACATAGCATTTTTTCTTTCCATTGCCCTATGCTAGAAATGAGTGGCATGGATGATGTCATGCTGTCTTTACTTGATCATAATTATTCTTGTGATGAATGGGCTGGATGGAAAGGTTATAATGAAAAGCCATTTACTGAGAAGGATTTTCCTTTGACTCATTTTGCGGTGTTACCAGAAGGAATCATCCTGACCTACCATCCTTATCAGATTGATTGCTTTGCGGCAGGTGAATATCATGCAGTCATACCTTTTAAGGATGCAAACAAGTGCTTATTGTTTGACTATTCCAAACATGAGGATTTGAAGCCTAAATTGGAAAGATTCATAAAATAACAGTATTTGTGATTAAGGAGATAAAATATACAACAACAAGCTAAAAATAAGGATGTCTATGATATAGGTGAGAATAATTACAGAATAAAGAAAATCGTCTCCCTCAGCTCAATTTGATATAAAATCGAATGGGCTGAGGGATTTTTGATGATAGAAATGGTTACTTGTTTCACTCTATATTCATAAAGATATAAATTCGTAACACAAAAATATCAGATAATATGGAAGAAACAAGAGACAAAACAGAAATGCAAAAGACAAAAGTCTTCAATGTTGTTAATTACCATGGTAGATTGGCAGATGAAGCCTTTGATAAAGAAGGAAATAAGTATGAACTAAAAATAAAGGGCATATGAAAAGAGCAATTATTTTATTTTGGAAAGGGCTGACAGGCATCATTGCTGCTACAGCAGAATGGTTCACCGTGATACTGGGTATGAAGGATGAGTCGAAGTATGGAAAGTTTATCCGACGTGTTGTTGGAGGATGCTTTGCCTTCCTCATGTTTGTGTTTGCATGTGCTGGAGCTAATGCACTCTATGAATTTGTTTGCAAGAAAGTGAATGCTGCGAAATATTTGGATGACTCCTACTATGACTCGCAGTATCTGTCACGAAATGCTACTTACTATGGTTGTGCCTATGATACAGACGGTTATGTGGAGACTCGTGATGGTAAAAAGACAGTTAAAGGCATCCATTGGATTTCGAAGCCATTGGGTGATGATTCTTTGGTTTGTTACAGCAATGGAAAGACACGAGGCTACTTCAATATGCTGACTGGCGAAATTGCCATCAAGCCACAGTATAAACACGCTTGGATTTTCTCAGATGGCCTGGCATCGGTTGAGGACAATGGAATGATAAAGTTCATTGATGCAAAGGGCAATGTGGTAATAGACTTGAGTATCCCATATGTTAAAGGGACTGAGGGATATGTTTTCCACAATGGATATTGCGTGATACATAACAATAAGCGGGACAAATTTGGGTTGATAGACAAAAAGGGGAACTGGATGTTGAAAGCAGAATATGATGCAATAACTCCAAATGACTCTTTCTTTATTGTAAGTAAAGGAAGAATGCAAAGTGTTCTTGCAAAAGATTTGGAACCAGTATTGGCCTTTATGGAAGCAAAGTTAAGGGTATCTGCTGGAAGTATCAACGCAACGATGAAAGATCATACACTCCGCAAATACAATTTGAAAGGTGAGCTGATTGACGATTTCTTGATTAGTAATGTTGACGGTATGCTGTATAATACTGATGAGATACGGTACACTACAGCAAAGAATTACGATGATGAAGGAAATCTGACAGGTGAGACTGCGGAAGCAGAACCTACACCTTATCAAAAAACAGCAAGTTGCAAGAAGTATGAAGCAGAAGCTGGTTGGTTCGGGTTGATGTCACCAAGTGGCAAGGTCATCACTCCTCCAAGATACTGCGATATAACAGCTATTGGGTATGACCTGTATCTCTGTAAAACCGACGATATTAGAGGTGAAGTGTTGAATGGTAAAGGTATAAGGGTAAGATAAACCTTATACCAGTAATGGAGGGTGTGTCATAAATCCATGGCACACCCTCTGTTTTTATTTCAAGAATATACCTGGCCACAAGCATCTATACTCCATGCGGCAAGATCCATTTTAGGCACAATATAACATTTTGCTTCAGTAGTTATAGTAGTTTCCTGGCAATCCAAGCACAAGCCTCTGCGTCAGCCAGGGCAT